>Ga0129311_1000064_pt1 | contig 105960 bp, 100 predicted proteins | sample Go1ome_FD_94435 | JGI IMG/M metagenome (GOLD analysis project Ga0129311, IMG submission 94435) | Western lowland gorrila individual fecal microbial communities from Wisconsin, USA - Go1022B metagenome | ecosystem: Host-associated > Mammals > Digestive system > Large intestine > Fecal | place... | reverse complement strand
GTCATTCGAGAGTTCTATACGCACGAAGAAAATGTTCAAGCATTTGAGGCATGGCTGAAAGAGCGGGAAAATAATTCTCAAAAACACAGCAAGCGGAAATAAGCGCAAAGACGGAAATCGGAGATGCGAGGCTGTATCTATTTCGGTCACTCTTAAAAATACCCAATTCTCCGCTATCATGGGAAATTGAAAGCAAAAAAATATGGCTGAAACAGCCCAAAGCCGCTTCAGCTCTCGATTTTTCCTATTTTCAGCGTGTATCTAAATTGGTCACGCATGACAGAAACCCCTGAAACCGCAATGGTTTCAGGGGTTTCTCTTTTTGTTGTTTCAAGGGGAAAATGTTGTTTTCTAACACTTTTCTAACAACTATTTTTTGTGCGCGATTTGGAGGTATCTATAAGGGTCTCCTTCCAATCTTGTTTTTTCTCTTTTATCAGTATATGATTGACTTAATCGTCCAGGATTGCTGTCACTAAAAGAGGGGCATTAAACATTTATGACAACTTCACTGCAACAGCCCACTATCTTCTTTTAACCTCTCGCCGATGCCCAGTTCGTTCAGTTTCTGCTGAAACTGCCGAATTTTGTTCGAATCACCGCCGACAAACCACGCAAGCCGGCCGATCGCGCTATCCGCAAAGCCTGCGCTAACGCCACAGCGCCCCAGCTCGCTGGCCGCTTCATGTAAAGTGCGTGCAGTCTCATCTGTAATATAGTTGTTCTCCCGCTCGTTTCGCGCCAAATCCCGCTGCAATTGCTGCGCAATATTTGCCAATGCATCTCGCAATGCTCCGTCATAAGCATCGCTGCTCATAGCGGGCAAATCCTGCGCAAATACCTTCCGCTCCATGTAGCTTCGATATTCTCTGCTGCCGATGGAATAGCCGCAGTTCCCCCGCAGGTCGGCTGTTTCACTACTGCTGTAATTTGCGTTCAGCACATCCTGCAGGAATTTCCTGTCTTTCCCTTGAGAGACATCCTTCAGGAAAGCGCTCTTTCTCGCATCGCTTCCCGCCGCAAAGGAAATGCTCTAATCTGCTGCTTGGCGAATGAGATCAATGCACTCGCTGGCAAAGAAATCCGGACAATTCTTGATTTTATAATAAATCGCATTCTGTATGGCGCGGTCATCGCTGAAGGAGGAGCTTGGAAGATAAAAGCCGGACAGGTTCAGAATTCCAATACAATCGCTGCTATGACTACAAAAAACACCTGCCATTGCGCATACATCATACAGCCCCTGTACCTGCTTTGCAAGCGCACTTCTGCGGTCCGAAGGGATGGAACGCACAGATTCGATATGGTTTTGAAGGTCATCGTATATTTCCTCTACTGCCATACCGCGAAGCTCCAGCAAAAAGGGCCAAGACGGCAAATTCCCAAAAATTATCCCCCGTCATGTGAAAAACGAAAGTTTCCGTCTTGCGGAAAATTCGGTAAAATGTAATAAAATCATTGTACGAAGGGGGAGATCGTGTGGAATATGTGCTGGAAATGAAAGATATCAGCAAAACGTTTCCGGGCGTCGTCGCGCTTGACCATGTGCAGCTGCAGGTAAGACCTGGAGAGGTCCATGCATTGATGGGAGAAAACGGCGCCGGAAAGTCCACCCTGATGAAGATCCTGATGGGCATTTATACAAAAGACCCCGGCGGAGAGATCCTCTTTGACGGAAAGCCTTATAACGCCTCCAATCCCAAAGAGGCCATGGACATGGGCGTGGCCATGATCCACCAGGAGTTGAATCCGATCCTGGACATGACCGTGTATGAGAACATTTTCGTGGGCCGGGAGCTGCGCAAAAACGGTCTGGTGGACAAGAAGGCCGAGATCGAAGAAGCGCAGAAGCTGATTGAGGAGTGCGGGTTGCACGTATCGCCCAGGGAAACGCTGCGAAACCTCACGGTGGCGCAGTGCCAGCTCATCGAGATCATCAAGGCGATCTCCATCAATGCGAAGGTCATTATCATGGACGAGCCTACCGCCGCCATCACCGAACGTGAAGTGGAATTGCTGTTTGAGCATATCCACAGGCTCACCAAAAAAGGCGTTGCCATCATTTATATTTCCCACCGTATGGCGGAGATCTTCTCCATCTGCGACCGGGTCAGCGTTTACCGCGACGGACGGTACATCGGCACCGATGACACGGCAAATCTGAGCGAGGCCCAGCTGATCAAGATGATGGTGGGCCGGGAGATCTCGGATGTGTATCCGAAGCTGGAGGCAGACATCGGCGAGGTGATCTTTGAGGCGAAGAACATCGTCCGCGCGGACAACACGGTAAAGGGCGTCAGCCTGGCCGTCCGCAGAGGTGAGATCTTGGGAATCGGCGGTCTGGTCGGTGCCGGCCGCAGCGAACTGGTGGAGGGCATTTTCGGAATTCATCCGCTCTCCAGCGGCGAGATCTTTGTGAAGGGCAAAAAGGTGAAGGTGTCCTCGCCCCAGGATATCATCAAGGAGGGCGTGGCGCTCATTACCGAAGACCGAAAGGTCACCGGCCTGAATCTGAGCGGAACGGTCAACGACAATATCGCCATGGTGGCCATCAAAAAGCTGCTGACGAACGGCCTGTATAATAAAAACAAGGCCTACAAGGCCTCTCAGGAGTACATCGAAAAACTGAACATCAAAACCCCTTCCGTCAACCAGATCGTCGGCAATCTGTCCGGCGGCAATCAGCAGAAGATCGTCATTGCCAAATGGCTGCTGAACGAGCCGGATATCATTATTTTGGATGAACCCACGCGGGGAATCGATGTGGGCGCCAAGCGGGATATCTATCTGCTGTTGGGAAAACTGGTGCAGCAGGGCAAGGCGGTCATTATGATCTCGTCGGAGATCCCGGAGCTCATGGGAATTTGCGACCGGATCGCTGTCATGTGCGAGGGTAATTATTCCGGCGAGGTCAAGCGCGAAGAATTCTCCCAGGAGCGCATTATGACATTGGCCTCCGCCATCACGGTATAAAGGAAGGGGTAAGCATGAAAGAGACAAAACGTATCAATACACTCATCAGCGAGTATTTCATCTTCGTGATCTTTATCGCACTGGTCATTGTTTTGACCTGTTTGAAGCCCAGCTTCATTACGCCCGGCAACCTGGTCAATATTCTGAAGCAGGCGTCTATCAACGGCATTCTGGCATTTGGCATGATGTTCGTCATCGTCGCCGGCGGATTTGATATGTCCGTCGGCTCCACCGTGGCGTTTACCGGCATTCTGGCCGCCATGCTGGGCCAGGGCGACTATCCGCTCATCGTGCCTTTGATCGTTGCCATGCTGGCCGGTCTGGCTGTGGGCGTGGTGAACGGTGTCGGTGTTGCCGTGGGCAATCTGCCGCCCTTTATCATGACGCTGGGCACCATGACTGCCGTCCGTGGCCTGGCGCTGGTGGTCTCAAAGGGAAAACCGGTCATCGGCATCAGCGCGGAGTACAAGGCTGTCGCTGCTTCCTCGTTTTGCGGCATTCCGATGCTGGCGGTCTTCCTGGTGATCATTATTGCAATCTGCTCGTTTGTCCTCTCGAAAACCGTTTACGGACGCCGGGTCTATGCCTGCGGCGGCAACCTGCTGGCAGCGCGGGTATCCGGCATCAACACCACCAAGATCCGCATTTCCACCTTTGCCATTGCCGGTCTGCTGGCTGGCCTGAGCGGATTTTTGATGACTTCCCGCGTGACCATCGGACAGCCCACCGCGGCCGAAAGCTATGAGATGGACGCCATCACCGCCTGTGTGGTGGGCGGCGTCTCCATGTCCGGCGGTGTGGGTAAGCCTTGGGGCGTTGTGGTCGGCTGCCTGCTCATCACGGTCATTGCCAACGGTCTGGACATCATGGGCGTGTCCTCCCACTGGCAGAGGATCGTCAAGGGTGTCATCATCGTCCTGGCGGTGCTGATCGACATTAAGGGAAAGAGCAAAAAGAACTGATTTGGTGTCAAGAGCCGGATGCCGCGCCGCGGTTCCACTCTTACATAAATTACATTTTGGAGGATAGATCATGAACAAGAAAAAGTTTCTGGCAATGCTCCTGACCGCCGCTATGGCGCTGTCTGTTCTGGCAGGCTGCGGCAACAAGGAGACCCCCGCCCCTGCCGCTCCCGCTGAGAGCGGCGAAGCCGAAGGCGCTGCCTACAAGATCGCTCTGATCCAGCAGCACCAGACCAACGCGTTCCAGATCGCCGTCACCGAGGCCGCCGAGGCCAAGGCCGCGGAGCTGGGCGTTGAGCTGACCATCCTGAGCGCCGACCAGGATGCCGCTACCCAGATCACCCAGATCGAGCAGTGCGTGTCCGAGGGCTTCGACGCCATCCTGTTCGAGCCCGTCGATCCCGATGGCCTGCGCGACGCCGCCAAGGCCGCTTCGGACGCTGGTGTGGTCGTCATCAACATCGTCTCCTCCTGCACGGATTGGGAGAATGCCGGTATCTCCGCTGTTTCCTGCGGCAACAACGTCAAGGCCGGCGAGAATGAGATGCAGCACGTTGCCGACCTGCTGGGCGGCAAGGGCAATGTGGCCATCCTGACCGGCCCCGCCGCTTCTTCTGACGCTCTGGACCGTCTGGAGGGCTATGAGAACATCCTGGCCAACTACCCCGACATGGTCCAGGTGGTTTCTCCCGCCGACTGCCAGTGGGATACTGCCAAGGCCCAGGCTACCGTGGAGAGCTGGCTGTCCGCTTATGACCTGGACGCCATCGTCTGCGAGAACGACGGCATGGCCGTCGGCGCCGGCAACGCCGCGGGCGCTGACAGCGGCATCGTCATCACCGGCCTGGACGGCACCCCCGACGGCTATGAGGCCATCAAGGACGGCCGTATCGTCGGCACCGTTGCCCAGGATGGCGGCGCCATGGCTGCCAACGGCCTGGAAGCCGCGGTCACTCTGCTGGACGGCGGCTCTCTAGAGAGCAACGTCCTCGTCACCGACAGCGTTTGGATCGACGCTTCCAACGTTGCGGATTACGAATAAGTCATTTCCGCAAAACGCCTCTTGGCAAACCCAGGGAAAAGGACTATAATACAAAGAAAGGGAAAACGGTTTCGTTTTCCCTTTCTTTGTACAAAAACCGGAGGAATACGCCATGCTGAAGGTTGTTCTGGCGGATGATGAAAACAAAGTGCTCCTGCTGCTGCAAAAGCTGATCGACTGGGAGCAGCTGGGCTATGAGATCGTCGGCACGGCCAACGACGGCCTGCGGGCGCTGGAGCTGGTGCGGGAAAAGCGGCCTCATCTGCTGATCACGGATGTCCGGATGCCGGGATGCAGCGGGATCGAGCTGATCCAGCGGGCCAAGGACCTGCAGCCGGACCTGCATTTTATCATCATCAGCGGGTACCGGAAATTTGAATATGCACAAAACGCGCTGAAATACGGCGTGGAGGATTACCTTCTCAAGCCCCTCAAGCAGGAGGAGCTCACCGGCATTTTGCTGCGGCTGAGCGACAAGCTGGGAAAAGAGGCCGCACTGGAATTCCAGCTGAAAAAAAGCAGTGAACGGCAGCAGGAGCTGCTGATGGAGTCCCTTGCGGACGCGGCAGAGCACCAGCAGCCCTTTATGGCATATGCAGACGAGGGCTTTCACACTGCCGGAGGCGTTTGCTTCGCGGCGCTGGTGCGGGTGGATATGGTGGGCCCCCTCCAAGATCCGGGCGGTCATCAAGTCATTCTCCGGCACGCGCTGGAAATCGTCCGGCGGGAGCTGCAAGCTCTGACGGATGTCTATGCCGCTGCCGTGCGAAAAGAAGGCGTCGCCATCGTACTGCGGATGAGTGCGTACCGGACTGTGGCAGTGAAACAGTGCTTCACAAAAATCCAAAAAGAGATCGAACAGCAGCGGGATATGTTCGGCAATCTCCGCTGCACCATCTGCCTTGGCAGCCGGCAGACCGCCTTCGAGGAGACGGTCCTCTCCATGCGCCAGGCCCTGTGGTTTTGCCGGGACCGCCTGTGCCATCCCCAGTCCTGGCGGGACGCGGAGACCGAGCGGGCGGACTTCAGCCAGCGGTATGTGATGGAGGCCGCCCAACGGAAGCGGTTTCAGGTGGCGGCGGAATGCCTGGACGAGGAACGATTCGCCCAGGAGCTGGAAGAGAGCTTTCACTCTGTCCTCTCGCAGGAAAATCTGAACGGGCAAATGCTGGAGGATTGGTTTTTCCAGGCGCTGGAGGCCTGCCTGTACGGGATGCAGCAAAACGGTCCCACGGAGGAGCGGTTCGCGGAAAGCGTGGAGGAACGATTCTGGCTCTGCGCGGATGCGCAGGGCGTGGTTCAATTGCTGCGGCAGGATATTGGCCGGGAACTGCGGCGGCTGGGAGACGAGCGGTCCCTACGGGAGGCGCGCCCCATCACAGAGGCCAAGCGCTATATCCAGCAGCACTACCGGGAATCGCTGCGGCTGGAGGACGTCAGCAGCGCCGTGGGCTTCAATGCCACGTATTTTTCCACCCTATTCAAAAAAGAGACCGGACAGAATTTTATGGATTACCTGACGGAGCTGCGCATCAGCAAGTCCAAGGAGCTGTTGTGCGGCGACACGCTGTCCATCCAGGATGTGGCGGAAATGGTGGGCTATCGCGACCTGAAATATTTCTCCAGATTGTTTAAAAAGGCTACTGGCGTCAGCCCGTCGGATTATAAGAAACTGTATAAGTAGGTGATCGTATGTGGCTGCGGGCCGGATGGAAATTGAGAAAAGCGCTGCAGCGTTATCAAAGCGACCGGGATCTGGATGCCGTTTTGCAAACGGACTGGGGCAACGATCCTCTGCTGAAGTTCTTTTTCTCCGACATGGAAGAACGCCTGCACGGCGAGGAGATCACCAAGCTGCGGCAGAAGCAGGCGGAATATCTGGCTCTGCAAAACCAGATCAACCCCCACTTTCTCTATAACGCGCTGGAGGCCATCCGCACCGACGCGCTGCTGGCGGACTGCGAAGATATCGCCGAGACCACGGAAGCGCTGGCCACGTTTTTTCGCTATACCATTTCCAATGTGAAGGAATATGTGACGTTCTCGGATGAATTGGATAATGCGGAGAACTATTTCACCATCCAGCGGTGCCGTTTTGGAGACAAGATCTCCATGGAGCTGGAGCTGGAAAATGAGAAACTGCTGGAAGCACGGATGCCGAAGCTCATTTTGCAGCCTTTGGTGGAAAACGCGGTCTCCCACGGCCTGGAGGGCAAGCTGGGCCCCGGCACCGTCCGTATCGTGGTGGAAAACAGCGACCGGACATTGTTTCTGCGGGTCCGGGATGACGGCATCGGCATTCCGGAGGAACGGGTGGAGCAGCTGAACCGGCAATTCGCGGAGGGCTCCGAAGCGGCGATCGGCCAGCAAAAGGGGGGGATCGCCCTGCGCAACGTCAACAGCCGCATCCGGCTGATGTTTGGCGAGGATTACGGCCTTCACATTTTCAGTGCGGTGGGGATCGGCACGGAATGCTGTGTGACGCTGCCGCTGCTTTTTCAGGGGGAATAACCGCCCATGAAAGAAGAATTGATCCGTGTGGAGCACGGCTGCTTTCAGCGGGAGGATTGGGAATATCACTTTGAGCTCTCCATTTCCAGAGGGGAATGTATCGGCATCTACGTGGACGATCACCTGGCCTCCGGTACGGCGTATCTGGACATTTTCAAGGGCGGCTCCCACATGAAGCACGGCAAAGCCTTTTCCTGCGGCCGCCGGGTGGGCGGGCAGGCGTTGGAGCGATGGATCCTGCAAAACAGCATGATCGTGGACAAGTACCGGTTTGAATCCAGAGAATTGACCGTATGGGATTTTCTGGTGGCACTGGGGAAATCCTTAAACCGGAGCCAGCGGAAGCAGGCGGAGCTGCGGCTGAGCAGTTCGGAAGCCGCAGATACGATGCGGCAGATGGGCCTGTTCCTTCCCATGGAGCTGAGCCTGGCGGACGTTTCCCTGCTGGATTATTACCGGCTGTGTGTCTTCCGGGCCTGGCTCTGGAACAGTGAACTTCTGGTCCTGGACCGACTCACGGAGGTCTTGCGCCAAAAGGATTTGGAAAAGCTCATGCAGTGCGTCCGGCTGCTGCTGGAGCACGGAGCGGCCGTCATCCTTTTTGATTTGGACGAAGCATTCATGTACCGCTTCTCTGACCGGATCGACGTCATCAAAAACCGAAAGACCTATTACCGTCTGTATCCGGACGAGTACGGAGAAAAACTGTATGAGCTTCTTGGCTGGAAATGCCGCAGCAGCGGGGTCAAGCAGACCGGGCAGTACGACGGGACGAAAGTCATCCTGCGGGTGTCCGACTTGGCGTTTCCCGAGATGCCTCCTCTGAATTTTCAGATCTGCGGCGGCGAGATCGCCTTCTTGCGGGATGAAAATTACAGCACGGCGGTGCGGCTGAGGAACTGTTTTCTGGGCGGACAGCGATGGCTGGGCGGTGCGTTCTGCCTGAACGGGACTGAATATGCCCATGGGGAGCTGGCCAAATTGATCGGCACGGACATCGGCATTCAGATCGAACGGCCGGACCGTCCCAACGGCGTCTTGTTTGACAACTTGACCGCGCTGGACAATCTGAGTGCCTGCCTGCTGCCAAAAGCAGGAAAATGGGTGGATACCAGGCGGCTGACGGAAAACATTCTGGATGAGGCGTCCCGGTGGTTTCCCAGAGAGGAGCTGCAAAAACCCCTGCGGACATGGCCGCTGCCCCAGCGCCTGCGGTTTTCCTACTATAAATGGTATCTAGTGAACCCGAAGCTGCTGATCTGCTTTTTCCCCTTCGCCGGCCAGGAGACCGCGCACCACGAAATGATCATTGACATGCTGGTGACCTGCGCGGCAAGAGGAATGGCCATATGGGTGATCTCTTCTGGAATCGATGCCATCTGTGAAAAAACAGAGAACCGGGAGTTTCTCAGGCGTCTGCGCTATCTCAACTGACCACGGTGAATAAGCACCGGCGAAGTTTGGAATCAGACTTCGCCGGTGCTTGTTATTGATACGGGGCGCCAATTCACAGCTTGGCACACTCGCTGTCGCCGCGGGTGATGACCCGCACCCATTTCCAGCTGTGGAGCCGGATGGACACGGGGATGATCTTATAGAGCTGGTCCCACTTCAGCAGGAAGAACACCGCCGCCGGCGCCAGGTTCCAGCGGAAGGCCGCCAGGGCGGACAGGGGAACGATGATGAGCCACATACTGATGAGGTTCATCTTGGCGCTGAAGGCGGTGTCGCCGCCGCCGCGGATGATGCCGTTGTCGCAGGCCACCTGATAGGAGGTCCCCACCGTTGTGACGGCGATCACCGCCATAAACTGCATGGAAAGGCGATAGGCGCTTTCCGTCAGCGAGCCGCCAAACACCTTCAAAACCGGCGCACGCAGCAGGAAAATGGAAAGGCCTGTGCAGATGCCGATCACAGAGAACAGTACCTCCAGCGTATGCACCAGCTTCTTCAGTTCCGACCGCTTCCCGGCTCCAATGGTCTTGCCGACCATGATGCCGGACGCCGACGAAGCGCCGTATGCGACCACGGAGAGCACCTGATAGGCCTGCACGGCAATTGCGTTGGCCGCGGTCACATCGCCGCCCAGATGCCCCAGAATCCCCGTCTGCACCATTTGCGCCGCGCCCCACTGTGCCTGATTGAGCAGAACAGGGAAGGAGACCCGCATATAGTCCCGAATATAGCTGGTGTCAATGAAGACCAGCTTTTTCAGCGTCAGGCGCAGCTGCTTCTCGCGGAACTTCAAATAGTAGAGGACGATCAGCAGCTCCACGCACCGGGAGATCAGCGTGGCGATGGCCGCGCCGCGGACGCCCAGTCCCGGAAAGCCGAAATTGCCGTAGATCAGCAGATAATTGAGAGAAATATTGATGCACAGCGTGGAAAAGGAAATGATGTATCCCAGCTTGACAATGCCGACGGAGCGCAGGGATGCCACCAAAATGTGGGTCACCGTGAAAATGATATAGGAGAAACTGATGATCTGGAAATAGCGGACGCCCTCCGCGATGACCAGCGGCTCGTTGGACAAAAGGCCCAGCAGCTGCCCTGGCGCAAGCCGCACGATCAAAAACATCAAAACCGCCATTCCGCCGCCAAAACGCAGAGCGGCGCCAATAATGTGGGGAATCGGCTCCAATTTATTCTTCCCCCAGTATTGGGCGCCCAGCACAACAGCGCCCTCGCCGGCGCCCTCCACCAGCATCTGGAGCATGAATTGCACCTGGTTGCACAGGCTGACTCCGCTCATGGCATTCTGGCTGTACCGCCCCAGCATGACGGTATCCATCATATTGACACTGTATATGAGCAAATTTTGCAGTGCCAGAGACATTGCCAACACAAAAAAGGTCTTGTAAAAACGTTTTTCCCGTATCATGGAAGCTTGAACTCCTTGTTTTCTCCCTGATTTGATGCCCATCCGGCATTTCCGGCAGGCGCGGGACAGATGCCTGTCCCTTTGTTTCATTATACCGCAGTTCCTCTGAAATTCCAGTATCTGCATTGTTCGTGCGGGTCTGTATTTCCACGGCCCCACGCACTGTCTCCGCCGCCGGAGGCACCTGCCGACGCGGCTTCAGTCGGGCACCCGGCAGGAACCATACGGTCGGCAAATTTTTGCGGCGCGGGAATTGTATTTGCCGTGCAAATATAGTAAAATGAAACAACTATCGAGTTTTCCCCGGGCCGGTGTGCGGTACCGGGCACTTTTCCGGCTTTTCACTGTTTCAAGAAAGGAATGGGAGCGACAGCTTCCATTGCGGGCGCATGGCATGAAATGGCTGCGGCAAAAATGGTATAACGTGTCGATTCAGACAAAAAGCCTTCTGCTGATGGGCTCCATGCTGGCGGCCGCCTGCGCCGGAGCGCTGCCGCAGGAAATCCTCCACCGGAAAAAAAGTCCCTATCCCAAGACCTACGACCCCGCCTACGAGGCTATCCTCTCCCGGCGGCTGCGGGAGGTCCTGGCGGACAGCGGGGCTCCGGTGAACCGCTTTTTGGACCAGGAAAAGTGCGAGGCGTTCCTGGCCTCCCCCAAGGATTACGGCAGGCCCTGGTTCGGCCAGCTGATGGCCGGTCCCCAGATGGCGGCATACATGCTCCAGATCAATTTTTGGATGGAGACCTACGGCATTGGCTAGGGCGCTTTCCGCCTGTGAAAAGGAGAGCCGGACGCTTTCGCGTCCGGCTCTCCTTTTCACAGATATTTGCCCGGATGGGTGATCTTCCCCTCCAGGGCGGCGGCTGCCGCCGCTGCCGGGCTTGCCAGGAACGTCCTGGCCTGGGGGCTGCCCATGCGGCCGATGAAATTGCGGTTGTGGGTGCCGATGACCACTTCGCCGGCGCTGACCAGACCGCCGCTGCGGCCCTGGCATAGGCCGCAGAAGGGATGGGTCACCATGGCGCCCGCCTGGATGAGGGTCTTCAGATATCCCAATTCCGCCGCCTGGCGGTACACCTCCCGGGAGGCCGGCGTCACGATAAATTTCACATAGGGGCTGATACGGCGCCCCTCCAGCACCTTCGCGGCGGCGGCCAGGTCCTCCAGGCGGCCGTTGGTGCAGCTGCCCAAAAACACCTGGTCCACGGGAGTGCCCTCCACCTCCCGCAGGGGATGCACGTTGTCCACAGAGTAGGGGCAGGCCATATAGGGCTCCAGCTCTCCGGCATCGTAGGTCAGCACCCGTTCGTATTGGGCGCCGTCATCAAAGCGCAGCCAGGCGAACTCCGCCGGGTCCACGCCGCAGAAGGCGGCGGTCTTTTCATCCGGCGCGAACAACGCCGCCTTGGCGCCGCACTCCACCGCCATGTTGGCGATGGCCGCCCGACCGGAGATGCTCAGGCCCGCGATGGCGGAGCCGGTGAACTCCAGGGATTTGTAAATGGCCCCGGCGGCGGTCAGGTCCCCCAGGACCCGGAGGATGATGTCCTTGGGGAACACCCCCTTGGGCAGCGTGCCGTTCACCACCACCTTGATGGCGGAGGGCACCCGGACCCACAGCTGGCCGCTGCCGATGATGGAGGCCATCTCCGTGTAGCCCACGCCGGTGGCAAAGGCGCCCACGGCGCCGTAGGTGGTGGTGTGGCTGTCGGTGCCGAACACCACCTTGCCCGGCTTGGCGATGCCCTGCTCCAGGGCCAGCTGGTGGCTGATACCCTCGCCCGCGCACAGCCGCTTCACGCCGTATTCATCCTGAAAACGGCGGCTGTACCGGAAGCAGCGGGGGTCGTCGTCGATGCAGGTGGGGTACAAGTGGTCCACCATGACGGAGACCTTGTCCTGGTCGTATACCCGGTCAAAGCCCATGTCCCGGAACTGCCGGAAGATGTAAGGGGCGTAGATGTCGTGGAGTACCGCCTCGTCCACCCGGACCGTCACCACATCGCCGGGCTTCACCAGGGTGCCGGTGTTCTGGATGAGCAGCTGCTCCGCCAGGGTGCGTCCCGGCTGGTGTCGGTTTCGGAAGGGGTTTTCCGGTGGGGGCGCCCCCACGGCGGACTTGTCCATGGCCTTCATGCGGGCCACAAGGCCGCCGTGGCGCAGAATCTCCAGCACCGCCGGGCTGTACGCGGGGATGGGGTAGGTCCTGCCGTTGCAGCGGAGCTCCCGCCCCACCTCCACGGTGACGGTATCTCCCTCCCGGCAGTTTTCATACAGCTCCCGGCACTCGATGAGCAGAAGGCCGTTGTTAATGGCGTTGCGGAAGAAGATTTTGGCGAAGCTCTTGGCGATGATGCAGCGGATGCCCGCCGTTTTCAGCACGGAGGCCGCCATCTCCCGGGAGGAGCCGCAGCCGAAGTTCTCCCCCGCCACGATGCAGTCCCCCGGCCGGAGCTTTGCCGCCAGGTCCGGCCGCAGGGGCTCGAACAGATGGGGCACCATGTCCCGCAGGGAGGACTTGGCCAGGTATTTTGTCATGATGATGACATCGGTGTCGATGTGGTCCCCCAGGCGCCACACCCGGCTTTCAAACCGTTCGTCCATGGGCTCCCTCCTCAGTTTTCAAACAGGCTGCCGGTAAGGGCCGCCCAGGCGGCCCGCTCCACCGGCGCGGTGTAAATGCCGTTGTGGCCCCGGCCAGCCCAGCCCGGGCAGTTGATAAAGCCCGTGGTCACAAAGACCTCCCCGCCGTCGCAGCGGCCCTGGCTCTGGGCCCAGCAGGCGGAGCAGCCCTGGTTCATCACCAGCGCGCCGGCCTCCATGAATACCTCCACCAGCCCTTCCTCTAGGGCCTGGGCGTACACAGCGGCGGTAGCCGGCGCCACCAGCACCCGCACATAGGGATTCACCCGGCGGCCCCGCCAGATCGCAGCCGTCTGCCGCAGGGCCTCCAGCGTCCCGCCGGCACAGCCGCCGATGAACACCTGGTTCACCCGCAGGCCGTCCACCCGGGAGGCGGGGACGATCCTTTCAAAATTCCCCGGCAGCACCGCCATTGGCTCCACCGCCGCCAGCTCCACGGTCTCCGCCCCATCCAGGGGCTCCTCCGTGAAAAGAGCGGTGACGGCGCCGGACGCCGCCAGCAGGCCGCACACTGCCGCCCGCTGGCAAAAGTCCAGACCTCCGCCGCCGAGGACGGCGAGCGTTCCCCGGCACCGGGGCGCCAGATGCAGCGCCAGGTCCCAGGCCGTCACATACCGGTCCAGCGCCCCCGCCAGACGCAGGCGGCACACTTCCGCCTCCGGCAGGGAGACGGTGCCTGTCTCCAGGGCCGTTTTCAGCTCCTTTGGCGGCAAGGACAGGCCCAAAACGCCTCCAGCCCCCAGCACCGCGGCGTGCCGCCCGCAGCACACCGCCACGGAGCCGGGCTTCAGGCCGCCCTCCAGAGCCAGGTGGTAGCCGATGCCCTGCCCGTACCGGAAGGGAAGGCCCTGGTCTCTGGCAAAGTCCAGCAGCTTGCGCTGCTTCTCCGCCACCGCCACCGTGCCGGCGGGGGTGTCGTGGTCCACGGCCACCAGCACCCGGGCCGGGTCCAGCACGCGGGCGGCGGTCACCGCCTCCACGCCCGCGTCATCCAGGCTGTCCGTCACCAGAGCCAGGTCCCAGGAAAGGGGAGCGCCGGCTTGCAGCCGTTCCAGCAAAGACGCCATTTGTTCTCCTCCTCTCAGTAGCCGGCCCTTTCCAGCTTGGCCAGGATGCCAGCGGCGGTCACCTGGCCCTGCCGGATCTCCGCCATGCGCTTCTTTTCCACCTGGCCCCGGGCCTCGCACCGCTCCAGCACCAGCTCCAGGCAGTCCCGGGGCACCACCGTCACGCCGTTGCCGTCGGCCACGATGATGTCGCCGGGCAGCACCGGCACACCGCCGCAGCTGATGGGCCGGTTCAGCTGGCCGGGGCCTTCGCTGTCACCGGCGCTGGGCACCACGGCGGCGGCAAACACAGGGTAGCCGTTTTGCCGCAGGTCCTCGATATCCCGGACAGCGCCGTCAATGACCAGACCGCCGATGCCCTTGCCGAAGGCGGCGGCGGACATCATGCCGCCGATGACCGCGTGGCGGTAGCTGCCGCCGGTGTCCAGCACCAGGATGTCGCCCGGCTGGGCAATTTCAATGGCCTTGTGGAGCATCAGATTGTCGCCGGGCCGCAGGCGTACCGTCACGGCGCAGCCGCAGACACACGCCTCCGACGCCAGGGCACGGATGCGGCCGTCCATGGCGTTGAAGCCCCGCATGGCGTCCCCGGCCACGCAGGCGCCGTAAGCCCGCAGCCGCTCCAGCGTCTCCCGGGGCACCCGGGGGACATCCGCTCCCACAAAAAATTCCCGCTCCGTCATCTGTGATTCCTCCTTGATTTGCAAAATTTCGTATGTTCATTGACTTCAGGCTATCACATTTTTTATAATAAGTAAAATACGGATTATCAATTGTTTCATTGATTTTATTTATGATTTAAAGGAGCAGTTCCCATGAAGCTCACACAGATGCGCTATTTCTCCGCCGCCTGCCATTTGGGCGGCATCACCCAGGCCGCGGAAGCCCTGCATATCTCTCAGCCGGCCATCACCTCCGCCATCCAGGTGCTGGAGCAGGAGGTGGGCGTACTGCTGCTGAGCCGGGGCAAACGGTCGGTGGCGCCCACACCGGACGGGGAGCTGTTTTTGAAGCGGTGCGACGCCATTTTGGCGGAGGTGGACAACCTGTCCGCGGACTTTCAGGAGTTGAGCCAGCGGCACAACACCATCTCCGTGGGGCTTCCGCCCATGGTGGGCTATTTTCTCTTTCCCCAGATCTTCGCCGAGTTCACCTGCACCCACCCGGAGATCCACATGAAGCTGACGGAGGTGGGTTCCGAGACCGCCAGGGACCTGGTAAAGCGGGGGGAGTTGGAGCTGGCCATCATCGCCATGGGGGAGACGCCGCCTGCCTCCTTGGAGATCCAGCCCCTCATCCAGACTCAGATGATGTACTGCGTGGGAAAGGACAGTCCCCTGGCCCGGCGGGAAGCCGTGACATTGGAAGAGGCGGCCGGGGAGCCCCTCATCCTGTTCACCAGCGGCTATTACCACCAGGAGCTGCTGCAAAACCGTTTCCGAAGCGCCGGCCTGACACCCAACGTGCTGTTCCACTCCAACCAGCTGCTGACCATCAAGAGCTTTCTGCGCAAGGGCCTGGCGGGGGCCTTTCTGCTGCCCCAGGTCCTGGAACCCAACGAGCCCATCGTGGCCCTGCCGGTGCGGGAGCCGCTGCTTTTGAACATCGCCGTGGTGTGGCGCAAGGATGTGTTCATCACCCGGGAGGCCCGGCAGTTTATTCGTTTCATGAAGTCCCGTATCGAATAGCTTTCCTGCCTAAAGAACAGGAGCGCCGCTGCGCGGCGCTCCTGTCTGTGTGTTTACTCGGCGGTTTGGCTCTGGTGGTAGGCCTCCAGCTCCATGATCCCATCCACGATCATCTGCTCCGTCACCGGGTATGGATACACCCGCACATCGATGCCCGCCAGGGCCTTGGCGGTGACGGCCGCCAGATCCTCCGGCCTGGCGTGGATATCCGCCAGACAGGTGGGCAGGCCGATGGACCTGCTGAAACGGTACAGCTTGTCCCGCTCCTCATACTGCTTGTCGATGGTCAGCATCACCAAAATGCCGTAGGACACCACCTCGCCGTGGAGGTGGTGGTTGGCCTCCGTGGACGGCAGGACGGTAAAGCCGTTGTAAATGGCGTGGGCCAGGCCAGTGGTGTAATCCACTTGGACGAAATTGGACACGAAGCCCGTGGAGATGATGATGCCCAGGATGACCTCCGTCAGCTCATGGGTGACCCTGTGCGCCTTGCAGTCCGCCATGGCCTGCTCGCCCCAGCGTATGATGGGCTCGGCACACATGGAGCTCAGGGCGATGCCCATGGCATCGGAGTGGGCGGGTGTGTCGTTCCGAGAGGAGATGGTGCACTCATAATGCTTGGCCATGGTATCGCCCATGCCGGCCCAGAGGTAAATGTCCGGAGCGTTGGCGATGACCTCCGTATTGATAAAGATATGGTTGGGCGGGATTTTGGAGAAGGAATACTCCCGCAGGCTGCCGTCCGGATGATAGACAATGCCAAGGCTGGTGCAGGAGGCACAAGTGGAGGCGATAGTGGGGAAGGTGAAGAAAGGCCGGTTGGTCTCATGGGCCAGGACCTTGCAGGTGTCGATGGCTTTGCCGCCGCCCACCGCGAAGATCATATCCGCGTCAGCCACCTGGGGCCGCAGCATGTCCATGTTCTCCCGGGAGGCCTCTCCGCCGTACCAGAATACGCCGGTGACCTCCATGCCTGCCTGTCTGGCAGACGCCACGATGGCATCGCCCGCCGCCGCCAAGGCCCGCTTGCCGCCGATGACGGCCACCTTTTTGCCGTATGCCGGACAGACGGTACCAATGTCCTCGTAGGCGTCAGGCCCTACGGTATAGCCGGGAAAAATCGTTTTATCCATGATGCTTATTGCTCCTTTCCGTTCTCAATGCCTCAGTCGCACTGAGCGGCGGGGCGAGTGGATGCTGCTTTCTTTGCGGTCTCACAGCCGGAGGTCTCCGCCCAGGGGGCGAACTCCTCGCCGTGGCTGCGGATGTAGGCGCGGTTCTTATAGGCGCCCACAGTCAGGAAGGGGATCACCACCACGGCCACGCCCAGGTAGCCGCAGTAGCCGTAGCCGTACTTGATGATATTGGTGAGGCCCACCAGGGAGATGGTCATGGACACCACGATGATGAACGCGGAAACGATGGCACTGCGGATGGGGGCGGACTGGATGGCGCGGAACATGGGGAGCTTTTCAAACCGGGCCACAAAGCCGAAGATGGTGGTCACGCCGGTGGAGATGAGGCACAGGAGGAGGCACATGCCGTAAATGGTGGTGAGCCAGCTCATGCCCATGGCGTTGCAGGAGGTGAGGGTGGGGATGGTGGTGCCGCCCTCCACGGAGGTGTAAGCGCCGTGCCAGGACTGGAGCATGAAAATGGAGAGGACCAGGGCCACGGTGTTCATGGCGAAGGAGATCCACATGGCCTTGCCGCAGCCCTTGCGATTGGTCAGCGGGGTACCGCAGGCGATCATGGTGGGAAGGGTCACGCACTGGAAGCCGGCGTACACAAAGGCGTTCACAATGGCCTTGGGCATGTTGCCGAAGCCAGCGGCCTTGAAATCTGCTGCCAGGATGGAGGTGATGGCGCTGTCACTTTTGAAAATGCCCACAATGTAGATGGTGATGGCCGTCACCAGGATGGCCATACCCATATAGGTGGAAGCGGCGCGGACAATCCCGGCGCCGAAGATGGTCAGCATGAGGACGATGATGCCCACCACCACGATGCCGGCGTAGTAGTTGATGCCGAAATAGCCGTTCATGGCGGAGGCGGCGCCGGAGATGGCGGCGGCCACGGCCATGAGCACCATGATGTAGAAGAAGATCTCAAACAGCCACTCGATCTTGTCAAAGGGATGGTAGAGCGTCTCAAACAGCTGCTTGTAGGAGGTCAGTCCCCGGGAATTATACATGACCATGGCCTGGCGCATGGTCAGCGTCAGCAGCAGCATGGCAATGACAGCGGCGATGGTGCCGGCCCAGCCCAGCTCTACATAGTAGGTGTTGGCCTGGTTGCCGGTGGCAAAGCCGCCGCCAGCATGGGCAGAAAACAGGACGGCGCCCACGGAAAAGGCGAGGGCAAAGGGGGTCTTGGCGATGGATTTCTTGTTCATGTTGATTTCCTCCTATACGGAATGTTGGATGGGGTCAGGAGGCAACAAAAAAACCTTTCGCCGCTCCTGCCTGTCAGGGCAGAAGAGACGAAAGGCAAATCCTTCCGCGGTACCACTCTTCTTTATTCTCCATAGGAGAATCACTCTGCGGGATACCATCATATCCCTGCACTGTAACGGGAGCACCCGTCCGCACCTACTTGCCTTCGGCACGGCCGCTCTGCAGCCAGTTCAACGGCTCCGCGAACTTCGTGCCTCGCACCAACCGGCACTTCTCTGAAAGCGCGTCCCCGCCTACTACTCTGCGTCCTTGCGTTTTGTGAGTGTGATAGTAGCACACTCATTTTTGTTTGTCAAGCAGATTTTTTGTCCTTTGCCGGCGGACCATAATTTTAAGCTATGGACCATAATTTTATGCTATTTTATATAAATTTTCCGTTGGCCCCGTCTTTTTTTTTTGCGGTTTCCGCAGAAAGGCAAAATTTGGTCTTGACATCCGCCAACTGAAGTAGTACCCTTTCCCCAACAATTCCAAATTCGTCTTCGGTCCTTTGACCGAGACAATGGTAGAGGCGCAGTGTACATCAGTACCCACCGTTTCCGGGGCAGGAACTCCGGGTGGGGAAAGGGTCCGCTGCCGAAGCAAGGAGGCGCTTCCTGCGGCGCGCTTTGCTGGGCCGTCAGAGAATATCTGACGGACTGTCACAGTATGTGGAGCGCTATCATTGGCCGACAGCCTTCTTTCAGGAGGCACTTTGTGTTTTTCAACGCCAGCCATGGATGTTCCGCAACATCCATGGCTGTTATTTTTTCCCCAAGCAGAGAAAGGAAGAGTTTTTATGAACACGAGAAGAGTTTTTGCCCTGCTGCTGACCCTTGCCATGGCGCTGAGCCTGGCGGCCTGCGGCGCCAAGAAGGAAGAGGCCCCCGCCGAAGAAGCTCCCGCCCAGGAGGAGGGCTCCGGCGAGCGCCGCCAGATCCGGGTGGGCATGGAGTGCGCCTACGCCCCCAACAACTGGCAGGAGGACACCGCCACCGACCTGAACGTGCCCATTGAGAACCTGCCCGGCTTCTACGCCGACGGCAACGACGTGCAGATCGCCCGCCACATCGCCGACTATCTGGACGCCGACCTGGTGGTGGTGAAGCTGGCTTGGAGCGGCCTCATTGAGGCGCTGAACCAGGGCCAAATCGACATGATCATCGCCGGCATGGCCGACACCGAGGAGCGCCGCCAGTCCATCAACTTCAGCGAGCCCTACAAGACCACGGAGTACGGCCTCATGGTCAACGGTGATTCCGAGTACGCCGACGCCACCACCCTGGCGGACTTCGCCGGTGCCAGCGTGCTGGGCCAGAAGGACACCATGCTGGACACCGTCATCGACCAGATTGAGGGCGTCAACCACCTGCCCGCCGTGGACAGCGTGCCCAACCAGATCGCCCGCCTGGAGCAGCGCACCTGCGACGCCATCGTGGTGAACATGGAGAACACCCCGGGCTACCTTGCCACCAATCCCACCTTCAAGGTCATCGAGTTCGCCGACGGCGAAGGCTTCACCCTGGGCTTCCGCGGCTCCTGCGTGGGTCTGCGCAAGGACGACACCGAGCTGCTGGACCAGGTGAACGCCGCTCTGGCTCAGCTCAGCGAGGATGACCGGGCCGAGATCCTGGCCGCCGCCAACGAGCGCCAGCCCAAGTAATGGCCATGAACAACATTCTCTCCGCCCTGTGTGCCATCCCCGGCGATGCCGGGAGATGGCTCCGGGGCCGGGCGGCCGCCCTGTGGCGCTTCGCCGCAGCGGACCACCCCTATGTCTTTCTCTCCGGCAGCGCGCTGTCCTTGGCGGCGGCGCTGACATACGTTTTCTCCCAGCGGTACGGCTTCTTTTTGAGCCGGACCGCTTTGGTCTGGACGGCTCTGGCCCTGTGCGGGGCGTTTTGCCTGGTCTCCCTGGCGGCGCTTGTCAGCAAGCTGCGGCTGAAACGCCGCTACCGGGCGGAGTCCCGCTTCTGCGCCCCCGCCGCCCGCCGGGCGGCCCGGTACGGCTCCTATGTTATCTGGGCCGTGGCGGCGCTGGTGCTGGCGGACCGGCTCCACGTGCTGTGCCAGGTGATCCGGGAAGTGACCCATATGGACAGCAACCCCAGTCCCTTCTTCCAGGCCATGGTGTACATGTTCTACAATAGCCGGACCCTGTTCCTGCGGGGCCTTTGGACCACGCTGCGGCTGGCCTTTTTCGGCACCATCTTCGGCTTCCTTCTGGCGGTGGGCCTGGTGTTTCTGCGTATTCAGACGCCCACCAAGCGGGACCGGGACCACGTGAAGTTCATCAAGATCCTGTGCAGCCGGTTTGCCGCCCTGTACGCCACGGTCATCCGGGGCACTCCCATGATGCTCCAGGCCTTTATCATCTACTACGCGGGCTTCGGTCTGTTCACAAGCCACACGGACCTTTCCGTGACGGAGATCAACACCATCTGGAGCTTTTTCATCGCGGGTCTCACCACGGTGTCCCTGAACTCCGCCGCCTACCTCTCCGAGGTACTGCGGGGCGGCGTGGAATCCATTGACGCCGGCCAGACGGAGGCCGCCCGGTCTCTGGGCATGAGTTCCTGGATGACCATGATGAAGGTGGTGTTCCCCCAGGCGCTGAAAAACTCCATCCCCGCCATCGGCAACGAAATGATCATCAACATCAAGGATTCCTCTGTGCTCAACTGCATCGGCGTGGTGGAGTTGATGTACGCGGCCACCAGCGTTGCGGGTATTTACTACAAGAACCTGCCCAACTACGTCTCCGCCGCCATCATCTACCTCATTATGACCTGCTGCATCAGCGCGCTTTTGAACAAGCTCTCCGCCCGCCTCAGCCTGAACACCTACCGGGGTGTTCCCAGTTCCAACTAAGGAGGTCAGACTATGGAACCGATTCTCTCCATTCAGGGACTGGAAAAGTCCTTTGGCCCCCTGAAGGTCCTCAAGGGCATCGACCTGGACGTGCAAAAGGGCGAGGTGGTGTGCATCATCGGCGCCTCCGGCTCCGGCAAGTCCACTTTGCTTCGCTGCCTGAACCTGCTGGAGGAGCCTGACGGCGGCCACATCTGGTTCGGCGGCCAGGACCTGACGGACCTGTACGCCGACCTGGACGGCCTGCGCCAGCGCATCGGCATGGTGTTCCAGGGCTTCAACCTGTTCAACAACAAAAACGTGCTGGACAACTGCACCCTGGCGCCCATCTCCGTCAAGCACATCCCCCGCGCCCAGGCGGAGGAGACCGCCATCCGCCACCTGAAGGCCGTTGGTCTGGGGGATTTCATCCACGCGGACTCCCGCCGGCTCTCCGGCGGTCAGAAGCAACGGGTGGCCATTGCCCGGGCGCTGTGCATGGAGCCGGAGATCATGCTCTTTGACGAGCCCACCTCCGCCCTGGACCCGGAGATCGTGGGCGAGGTGCTGGATGTCATGAAGGCTCTGGCCAAGGAGGGCATGACCATGGTGGTGGTCACCCACGAGATGGCCTTCGCCAAGGAGGTCAGCGACCGGGTGGTGTTCATGGACCAGGGCGTCATTCTGGAGCAGGGCGCCCCGGCGGAGGTGTTCGGCAATCCCAAGGAAGCCCGCACCCGGGAATTCTTAAGCCGCTATCTGGAGGATAAAGGCGTATGAAAGACATTCTGGATTTTTTCGCCCACGAGGACGATTTTCCCGACCTGGACAGCGCCGGCGCCGCGGAGCGGCTGAGCCGGGCCATCCAGTGCCGCACCATCAATTGCGCGGACCACAGCCTCACCGACTTCGGCGAGTTTGACAAGCTCCACGCCCTCATCCGGGAAAGCTATCCCCATGTCATGGCCGCCGGCACCTTTGAGGTCATCGGCCATCACAGCCTGCTCATCACCCTGCCCGGCAGCGACGATTCCCTGCGGCCCTGCCTGTTCATGTCCCACCAGGATGTGGTGCCGGTGGTGGAGGGCACCGAGAACGACTGGACCCATCCCGCTTTTTCCGGCGCCATTGCCGACGGCTACATCTGGGGCCGGGGCACTCTGGACATCAAAAACCAGGTGTTCGGCTGCCTGGAGGCGGCGGAGTATCTGCTTGCCCACGGCAAGCGCTTCGCCAGGTCAGTGTACCTGTCCTTCGGCGATGACGAGGAGACCTTGAACCTGGGCGCCCGGGCCTTGGCGGAAACGCTGCAAAGCCGTGGCGTGACGCTGGAATTCGTGCTGGACGAGGGCGGCGGCAAAATTGAAAGCGGCGCCCCCTACGGCGCGCCGGACACGTACCTCTCTCCCGTGGACCTGATGGAAAAGGGCTACGCGGATCTGGAGCTGTCCGTCAAGAGCCGGGGCGGCCACTCCAGCCGGCCCTTCGGCGGCACCTCCTTGGGCCACCTGAGCCAAGCCATCGCCCGCATCGTGGAAAATCCCTTCCCGGTGAAGCTGACGCCGGTGATGGTGGGCGCTTTCAACGCCCTGGCCCCCTATATCACGGAGGAGCCTTTGAAATCCCTGGTGCGGGATGTGGAGGGCAATGCCGACGCCATCGCCTGTATCTGCGCCCAGCGGCGGGAGCTGTTCCCCTTTGTCACCACCACCATCGCCCCCACCGTCATCCGGGGCAGCAGCGCCGCCTGCAACGTCATGCCCCAGGACATGAGCGCCGTGGTGAACTTCCGCATCGCCGAAGGAGAAACCGTGGAGCAGCTGCTCTCCCATGTCCGTGCGGCCATCGGCGACGAGACCGTGTCCCTGCGGTTTTTGCAGGCCAACGACCCCTCCGCCACCGCCCGCACCGACGGCTACGGCTACGCCAAGCTGACGGAGACCATGGGGCGGTACTTCCAGGATGTGGTGTTCGTGCCCTCCCTCACCGCCGGCGCCACCGACGCCCACCACTATGAGATCATCTGCGACACCTGCCTGCGGTGCAGCCCCTTTATGGCTTCGCCGGAGGATGTGGCCCGGGGCGTCCACGGCACGGATGAACGCATTTCCCTGCGTTCCTACGCCCAGGGCATCCGGGTGCTTATCCACCTGATGGACACAGCTGCCGTGAATCCCTGACCCTCTCTAAGTTCCCGGAGCCTCGGCCCCGGGGACTTTTTTCGACGGGGAAGGGCTCCGTTCCCGCCGGAAATGCACAAATTTTCGATTTTCAGCAAAATACAGGATCACTCGACAGATTCCGGCAGAATCCCCCTTTCATTTTGTGTATGATAGGTACATCGCATCCAATATCTTGTGCCACTTCAGAAAGGATTGAGCCCCATATGCAAACAATCTCCAAAGAGTATATCCTGTTGTTCAACGCTATGACCGATGCAGAGGAGAGTTTGGCGCATCTGCGCCAAACCTTGATAGATGCTCAGTGCCGGGCGGAAGAACTTTACTTGGAACAGGAGGGGGATGGCCCCATCCCCCAACAGACCCACTGATGACTGCCCGCCGGCTCTGCCGGCGGGCAAAGTTTTTTCCGCTGCGTTGCATCCCGCCCGCCGGTGCGGTACAATGGAGGCAGCCATTCCCCACCTTTGGCGGGGACATCCGGGGAGGAGAACGCCATGTCTGACCTGTTTCAAAACCCAAAGGACCTCCGGTCCTTTCTCGCTGACGCCGCCGACGGCGCGGCCGCCTATGCCGCCGACCCGGCCTTCACCCCCCTGTGGGCGTCCGATTCCCTGGCGGAGCTGCTGGGTGTTTCCGGTCAGCCGCCGGAGCGCTTTCTGATTCGGGAATACATCCATCCCAACGACCTGCTTCGGGTGGCCCGCGCCGTCCGCTCCTCTGCGGAAACCCGGCAGGCCTTTTCCCTGGAGTTTCGCCTTCTCCGTTCCGACAGCCAGCCTCTCCTGGTAAAGGTCCGGGGCGTACCCACCGATGAGCTGTACCAGGGCCGCTGGCCGGTCTTCTACCAGCTGTACACCGTTTTGCCCCAGGGGGAAGTGGTCCCGGAATCCACGGTGGAGCAGTACCGGCAGATCCAGACGGTCTATGATGACCAGCCCTGCCCGCTGCTGTGGCTGTCCCCGGGAAGGGACCTGGAGATCCGCTACATCAATCTGGCGGGCATCCACCTGCTGGGCTACCCCGACCGGGACTGCTTTTTGCGGACCGCCAGCTTCCGCCTGGCGGATTACCTGCACCCGGAGGATCTGGCCCAGGCCGTCAGCGCCCTGTCAGACCTGGCCCAGGCGGAAGACCAGGTGCTGTTTTCCTGCCGCATTCGGGACGCCGCCGGCGCCACCCGCTGGATGAGCGGGGCCGCCCAGCTGCGCCCGGCACTGTCCGGCAAGCTGCTGATCCACTGTGTTTTTTCCGATGTCACCCGTCAAAAGCTGGCGGAGCTGGATACCCTCCGCCGCTACCAGACGGAGGTGGACTTCCTCTCCGCCACCCAGAGCGAGACCCTGACGGGGAAGCTGTGGGCCAATATCTCCCGGGACACGCTGCTGGACGTGGCGGAGAGCCGGGACCTTTCCCCCCTGGAGCCTTCCGGCAGTTATACGGAGGTCGTCCGCCGCACGGCGGCTCTGTGCGCCTCCGACGAGATGTCCGGACAGCTGACACATGCCTTCTCTCCCGCCGCCCTGCAAGCTCTGTTTGCCTCCGGCCAAGCCAGCCGCACCATGGAATACCGCCGCCGCGCGGCGGATGGCTCCATTCGCTGGGTGCGGACCTACGCCAAGCTGTACCGGGATGTGGAAAGCGGCGACACCATGGGCTTCGTCTACACCTACGACATTGACCAGGAACGGACCTCCACCGCCATCATCAACCGGCTGGTGGAGATGGAATTCGGCTTTTTGGGCCTGGTGAACGTGAAGGACCGGAAGCTGACCTGCTACCGCAACGGCCAGCTGGAAGTTCAGCTCCAGGTGGACCATGTGATAGACTACGAGGAGGAACTGGAGCTCTTCATTCTCCGCTTCATCATAGACGAGCAGCGGGATGCTGCCCGCCAGGCCTTTCAGCTGTCCGCCATCCGCAGGGGTCTGCGGACCAACGATTCATACAACGTGTCCTTTTCCGTGCTGGAAAACGGCCAGCTCCGCCGGAAACGGTGGCGAATGGCCTATTTGGATGACACCCACACCACCATCCTCTTTACCCGGTCGGATATCACCGGATTGTTCCGGGTGCAGGAGCGGCAAAAGCAGGTTTTGCAGACCGCACTGGACCGGGCGGAGCAGGCCAGCGCCGCCAAAAGCGAGTTTCTCTCCCGCATGAGCCACGAGATCCGCACCCCCATGAACGCCATCATCGGCATGAACGCCCTGGCCGCCCAGAGTCTCCAGGACCCGGCGCAGGCGGCGGCATACATTGCCAAGGTAGGCGACTCCGCCCGGTACCTGCTGTCCCTCATCAACGACATCCTGGACATGAGCCGCATTGAAAGCGGCAAGCTCGCCTTGAAGGACGGGGACATCTATCTCAGCCGCTTCCTGCGGGACATCGACACCATCTGCCAGGAGCAGGCGGCGGAGCGGAAGGTGGATTACCGCTCGGAGCTGCCCCTGCTGCCGGACGGCCCCTACCGGGGCGACGGCATGAAGCTCCGCCAGGTCCTCATCAACCTGGTAGCAAACGCCATCAAATTTACGCCGCCCGGCGGCTCTGTGCGCCTGTCCGTCCGTCAGGAGACCTCCCGGGGCACCGTGCCCTGGATGCGCTTTACCGTCACCGATACTGGTATCGGCATCAGCCCGGAGTTCCAAAAGCGGATGTTCCGCCCCTTTGAACAGGCGGACACCGGCACCACCAGCGCTTACGGCGGCACCGGACTGGGCCTCGCCATCAGCAAGAACCTGGTGGAGCTCATGGGCGGCCGCATCACGGCGGAATCCGCCCCCGGCAAAGGCTCCCGGTTCACGGTCCGGGTGCCGCTGCCTCTGCCGGAGGCGCCTGCGCCCGCCGCGGCAGCCCACCCCTTGTCCCCGTCCTCCGCTCCGGACCTGGCGGGGAAGCGGTGCCTGCTGGCGGAGGACCATCCCCTCAACGCGGAGATCGCCCGACGGCTGCTGGAAGCCCGGGGTATGTCTGTGGACACCGCCGGCAACGGCCGGGAGGCGCTGGAGGCCTTCTCCCGCTCTCCGGCAGGCTTCTACGACCTGGTCCTCATGGATATCCGAATGCCGGTGATGGACGGTCTGGCCGCCGCCAGGGCCATCCGCCGCCTGGAGCGGCCCGACGCGGCCTCGGTGCCCATTCTTGCCATGAGTGCCAACGCCTTTGAGGAGGACCGGGAGACCTCCCGCGCCGCCGGCATGAACGCCCACCTGGCCAAGCCCATCGAGCCGGCGGAGCTGTATGACACCATTCGAGCTTTTTTGAAATAAGGAGATTGTTTTATGCTGCACATCGGCTGCCACTTGTCCTCCTCCAAGGGCTTTCTGGCCATGGGCCGCCAGGCCCTGGAGCTGGGAGCGGACACGTTTCAATTTTTCACCCGGAACCCCCGGGGCAGCAGGGCCAAGGACCTGGACAGCGCCGACGCGGCGGCCCTGATGGCCCTGATGGCGGAGCACCGCTTCGCCCCCATCATCGCCCACGCCCCTTACACTCTGAACCTGTGCGGCGTGGAGGAGAAAAACCGCTCCTTCGCCCGGGAGACCATGGCCGACGACCTCCGCCGCCTGGAGCACCTGCCGGGGCAGTATTATAATTTCCACCCCGGCAGCCATGTGGGGCAGGGAACGGAAGCAGGCATTACCTTCATCGCCCAGGGCCTCAATGACATCCTGCGGCCGGACCAGGCCACCACCGTCCTGCTGGAGACCATGGCGGGCAAGGGCAGCGAAGTGGGCGGCCGGTTCGAGGAGCTGCGGGAGATCCTGGACCGGGTGGACCTGGGCGATAAAATGGGTGTGTGCCTGGACACCTGCCATGTCTCCGACGCCGGGTATGACATCATCGGCAACCTGGATGGCGTGCTGACGGAATTTGACCGCTGTATCGGCCTGGAACGGCTGAAGGCCGTGCACCTCAACGACAGCAAAAATCCCACCGGTGCCCGGAAGGACCGCCACGAGCGCATCGGCCACGGCTGCATCGGCCTGGAGGCCCTGGCCCGGGTGGTCCGCCACCCGGCCCTGCGGGACCTGCCTTTCTGCCTGGAGACTCCCAACGAGCTGCCCGGCTACGCAGAGGAGATCGCCTTGCTGCGGCAGCAGGCAGAGCTGTAAATGAAAAAGCGCCATGCCATTTCGCCGCGCCTTTCCGCGTATCCGAAAAAGCACCCACCCCGTTTCAAACGGGGTGGGTGCTTTTTTGCAATGAATGCAAGGCTGATTGTGCGTGATGCGTTGGTCTTTCCAACTCTCGTTTCGGCAGGCGGTGATTTGTCAGGCTCAGAAATAGAACAGCTCCTCGAACTTATGGTCCAATGCAATGCACAAAACAAGCGCCAGTTTTGCTGTCGGACTAAACTGCCCGGTTTCAATCGAACTGATGGTATTTCTTGAAACGCCGACCATTTCAGCAAGAGCCGACTGTGACAGTCCTTTTTCCGTTCTCGCTTCTTTGATTCGGTTATGAAGAGCCAGTGAATCTTCCATCGATTTTATCCCCGCAGGCTCATTACAAATCCGACTGCAAAAAATGTGCAGAATCCATAATAAAAAACGGTCATGAAAATCTCATGGCGCTTTTTCATTTTCATTGACTTCACAAGGAAAATCGTCCCCAAAATACTGAAATTTACGACCCAGCATCCCCAGTTGACGGTATTTGTGAATAGCCACTGCAGCGCGCAAATCAGGCAGCAAACCAGGCAGCCCATCGTGTAGGCCACCTTGCTTGTTTCAAGTATTCCGCTTCGGCGATGTCTTGATTTTTGTTTTCTTTTCTGCTGGCAGCTAAGATTTCTTCCCTATTCATGCTTGCGCCTCAGCGCCAAGTTTTGTTGTCAATAGGTTTTGACAAGTTTTATTGGCAAATGGAGCTGCCCGCCCGCATGTCAGACGGTTCCTTTTTTCGGGAACAGCCGGTCCGCCGCCAAGCACAGCGCCACGGTCAGCACCATATCCACCAGGGTATAGCCCACCACGATGTCCGCCCGCATCAGAAGACGGTAGGCGGCAAAGCCCACCAGCCAGATGACCAGGTTCCGCCCGTCGGCGTCCACGCCGGAACGGTCCCGGTGCAGCAGGAAGTGGTCCGCAATCTGCACGGCGATCATGGGCGCGAACACGGAGCCGATGAGATAGAGGAAATCCGTGATGTCATCCATGGGGAACAGCATGGCCCCCAGGATACCGATGGCCGTCACGGCGATGGCGGTCCATTTGCCGTTGAGCTTTTTCCACAGGGACTCCGCGGAGATACCCGCAGACCAGGCATCCAGGAACGTGGTGGTGACGGTGGAGAGGATAAGGATCACCAGGGCCGCAATGCCCAGGCCCGCCTTCACCATGATCCGGGCGATGTCAGACTCCCCGGTATACAAGGCGGCGCCCATGCCGATGACATACATCCAGCAGGACACCAGGCCGTAGACCACCACACTGCAAAGAGTGGCCTGGGCAGGCTTTTCCGCCTCGCGGGTATAGTCGCTGATGAGGGGCAGCCAGCTCAAGGGCATGGCCACCGCCAACTCCACCGCCGCGCCGAAGCTCATGGCGTCGCCCTCCATGGCGCCGGGGGCGGCGCCGGAGAAGAAAATGACTTTGCACAGCACCAGCGTCAAAAGCAGCAGCGCCGCCATGGCGATCTTGTTGAGCCAGCCCAGATTGGTGATGCCCACAGCGATCCACAAAATGATGAGCCCGCCAATGACCAGGCACCACACCCAGCAGCCCACGGGAAAGATGCCCCCTACCGCCAGGGCGCCGTCATAGATCATAATGGCGGTCCAGCCCACCAGCTGCAGCACGTTCAGCGCCGCAAACAGCATACCGCCACGGCGGCCGAAGCTCAGCTTCACCGTCTCCATGGCGCTCAGGCCGGTGCAGCCGCCGATGAGTCCCGCCAGATACATCATGGCGCCGCCGATCAGGTGGCCCAGAAGAATTGCCGCCATGCCCCGGGCCATGCCCAGAGAGGCGAAGTAGGTGCCGGTGAGGATCTCCGCCAGGGACACGCCGGCGCCGAACCAGATGAGGCCGTTTTGTACGACGGTTGTTTTTTTCACCGCTGCGCCTCCATCCGGTAGCTGTCCTTGATGTCAAAGGCGTGGTCCATGGGACCGGCGCCATGGCCCAGGTCCAGCATGGCGCCCAGAGCGCCGGAGATGTACTCCTTGGCCTTTTCCACAGACTCCTCCAGAGTGAAGCCCTTGGCCAGGTTGGCGGCGATGGCACTGGAGAGAGTGCACCCGGTGCCGTGGGTGTTGGGATTTTGAATACGGCGGCCCCGGAACCAGCGGCTGCCGGCGGGGGTCCACAGCAGGTCGTTGGCGTCGTTGAGCTGGTGGCCGCCCTTGCACAAAACAGCGCAGCCGTACCGCTCTCCGATAGCCCGGGCAGCGGTCTCCATGTCTTCGGCGCTTTCAATTTTTTCGCCATAGAGGATCTCCGCCTCCGGGATGTTGGGGGTCAGCACCTCCGCCAGGGGCAGCAGCCGCTCCTTCAAAACCTCGATGGCATCGTCCCGCAGGAGCTTGGCTCCGGAGGTGGCCACCATGACCGGGTCCACCACGATGTGGCGGGCGCCGTACTGGCGGAGCTTGTCCGCGATGACGGTGATGAGCTCCGCGGAGGAGACCATGCCAATCTTCACCGCGTCGGGGAAAATGTCCGTGAACACCGCGTCCAGTTCCTTTTCCAAAAAGGCGGGCGTGGCCTCCAAAATATCTGTGACGCCGGTGGTATTCTGGGCGGTCAGGGCCGTGATGGCGCTCATGGCGAATACGCCGTTCACCGTCATGGTCTTGATGTCAGCCTGAATACCGGCGCCTCCGCTGGAATCGCTTCCGGCGATCGTCAATGCTGTTCTCATTTGTCTGCTTCCTTTCTGCATTGAAGTTTTTTAACGCGGCGAAAGGTGGTGCCCCCGGTCCGCCGCGAAGAAGCGGCTTTGCCGCTTTCTCGTGAAATATTTACGGCCGGACGATCTTCCGGCTGAGCCGCAGCATCTCCGCCGCCGCCGCCTTCACATCCGGCTGGGCGAACAGGGCGGAGACCACCGCCACGCCGTCCAGACCGCAGCCCGCCAGCTCCAGGACGTTGTCATGGCTGATGCCGCCGATGGCCACCACCGGGATGTCCACGGCAGCGGTGACCGCGCGGATGGTGTCCCTGGAAATAGGCTTGGCGTCGGTCTTGGTGCCGGTGACGAAGGCGGCGCCCACGCCCAGGTAGTCGGCTCCCGCCGCCTGGGCGGCCTTGGCCTCCTCCGCGTTGTGGGCGGACACGCCGATGATCTTGTCCGGCCCCAGCAGCTCCCGGGCCCGGCCGGCGGCCAGGTCCTCCTTGCCCACGTGGACGCCGTCGGCTCCGGTCTTCACGGCGATGTCCACATTGTCGTTGATGATGCTGATGACCCCCGCCTCCCGGCACAGGGCCACGAAGCGCTCCGCCTCCGCCAGAAAGGCGTCCTCCGCCAGATGCTTTTCCCGCAGCTGCACCATAGTGGCGCCGCCGGCGATGGCGGCGCGGACCTGGTCCCAAAAGGCCTCCTCGTCCGCCGCCCAGGCCCGGTCCGTCACGGCGTACAGCCGCATTTGCTCTGCTTGCAGTTTCATGTTGATCTCCTTCCGGCCGCAAAAAAATCCGCGGACACACCAAATTCGGTCCGCGGCAAACGCCTGTTCTCTCCCTACGTTGGCATGATCCAAATCAGGTCTCGGGTAAAAACCGCTGCGGTTTACTCTCAGCCCGCGCCCGCGGACTCCCCGTTTATATTTTTGTTTATCATACGCCTCTTTTTTGCCGTTTTCAACCCTCTTGACAAGTTTTTGTCAAAATGGCATAATAGGGGCGAAAACAGGGGAGCCGAAAGGCTGAGAGGAAGCACCGCTTCGACCCTTTTACCTGATGTGGGTAATGCCACCGTAGGAAGGATCATGGACACCAGACGGCGGGCACCACCAGGCGCCTGCTGTTTTTTTCACTTCTTTTGGAAAGGATGTGTGTCAGGGAATCATACCGGCGCCCCGGTCCTCCGGGAGCGGACAGAGGGGGAGCGCCCTGTGTCCGGGCCAGACCCAAGCAGCGATGGGAAGCCGTGTTCCGGCATGAGAGGAGACCAGCAAGTCTCGACCGAATTTTCCACACAGCGGGGGAAATTTCCGCCTCCCTGTGACCTTGCCCTGCAAGGGGAAAACGCTGCTGTTTTCTCCCTGCGTACATATTTTTACAAAGGAGTTTTTACAATGAATATGCAGACCTTTATCAAAAAGCTGGCCCTGGCCAGCGTTCTCACCGCCGTGGCCGTGGTGGGCAGCGCCTTTTCCTTCCCAGTGTTTGGCAGCAAGTGCGCCCCCGTTCAGCACATGGTGAATATCCTGTGCGCCGTGTTCCTGGGGCCGGGCTTCGGCGTGGCCGCCGCCTTTGTGGCAAGCCTGCTGCGCAACCTCATGGGCCTTGGCAGCCTGCTGGCCTTCCCCGGCAGCATGTGCGGCGCCCTGCTGTGCGGCTTGGCCTACAAGAAAACGAAGAACCTGCCCTTCACCCTGGTGGCGGAGGTGTTCGGCACCGGCATCATCGGCGGACTGCTGTCCTGGCCTGTGGCCATTTTGTTCATGGGCAAGAGCGCCGGTGATATCGCCTTCTACGCCTATGTGGTGCCCTTCCTGGTCTCCACCGTGGGCGGGTCCATTCTGGCGGGCATCTTGGTGTTCTCCCTGCAAAAGAGCGGCGCCCTGAAGTCCATGCGCGCCGCTATGGAACGGTAATAAAGCGAGTTGTTTTTGATGAACGTTTTCCGTTTGGAGGATGTCCGCCTGCGGCGTCCCCTCGTCCACTGTGTCTCCAACATCGTCTCCGCCAACGACTGCGCCAATCTGGCCCTGGCGGTGGGCGCCAGCCCCATGATGGCCCAGGCGCCGGAGGAGATGGCGGACATCACCGCCATTGCCGCCGCCACGGTGCTCAACACCGGCACGCCGGACAGCGCCAAATTTGAGGCCTGCCGCATCTGCGGCCGGGAGGCCTCTTCCCTGGGCCGGCCGGTGGTGCTGGACCCGGTGGGGGTGGGCGCCTCTCCCTGGCGGCTGGACAACATCCGCCGCCTGCTGGCGGTGTGCACGCCCACCATCCTGCGGGTGAACCTGGGGGAGGCCCAGGCCCTGCTGCGGCTGCGCAGCCAGGAGCAGGGGGTGGACAGTCCCGGCGCCGCCACCCGGGCGGAGCGGCTCCGCCGGGCCGCCGCCCTGGCAAGGGACCTCCATACCACCGTGCTGCTGTCCGGACCGGAGGACATCGTCACCGACGGCAGCAGTGCCTGGTGCTGCACCGGCGGCAGCGGCCGCATGGCCCAGGTCACCGGCACGGGGTGTATGCTCTCCGTGCTGTGCGGCGTGTTCGCCGCCGTGGAGCCGGAGCCCCGGGAGGCCGCCCTGCTGGCCGCCGCCTTCTGGAAGGTGTGCTCCCGCCGGGCGGACCGCGCCGCGGGGGAAACGGGTCCCGGCAGCTTCCGCACGGCGCTGCTGGACGCCGCCGGCGCCTTGACGGCGGCGGACTTGGAGCGGGAAGCGGAGCTTTTTCCTCTTTCTCTTTAAAAAACGATACGCGGGAGCCGGTCTGGCTCCCGCGTGGTTTTTTATTCCCGGCCCAATGCCCGCCGGGCCGCCCGGACGATGTCCGCCGGCAATGTGCGGCACATGTCCTCCAGATGGGGGCTCATGGGGATGGGCACGAAGGGCGCGCCGATGCGGACCACCGGCGATTTCAAATCGGTGAAGGCCTCCTCGGAGATGGTGGCGGACAGCTCCGCGCCGAAGCCGCCCTGGCGGACGGCCTCGTGGGCCACCACCGCGTGCCCCGTCTTCCGCACGGAGGCAAGCACCGTCTCCTTGTCCCAGGGGGACAGGGTCCGCAGGTCCAGCACCTCCGCGTCGATGCCCTCCGCGGCCAGAGTCTTGGCCGCCTCCAGCGCCCGGTTCACCATGACGCCGTACACCACCAGCGTCACATCCCGGCCCTCCCGGGCCACCCGGGCCTTGCCGAAGGGGATGGGGCCGTCGTTATCGGGCACCTCGCCCTCCGTTTTAAACATCGTCTTGTGCTCCAGGAACATGACGGGGTTGTCGTTGCGGATGGCCGTCCGCAGCAGGCCCCGGCCCTCCGCCGGGCAGGAGGGCACCACCACCTGCAAACCCGGCACATGGGCGAACCACGCCTCCAGGCAGTCGGTGTGGTGGGCGCCCTGCATTTTCACGATGCCGTCCGGGCAGCGGACCACCATGTGGACCTTGCCCTGGCCGCCGAACATATAGCGGGACTTGGCCGCCTGGTTGACGAGCTCGTCCATGCAGGCGGGCAGGCAGTTGGAAAACCGCATGTCAATGACGGGCCGCATCCCCGCCAGGGCCGCGCCCACGGCACTGGAGACGATGGCTGTCTCGGAGATGGGGGTGTCCAGCATACGGCTGGTGTCGCCGCCCAGCAGCTCCTTCAGGCCCAGATAGTGACCGAGGCCGCCGCCCCGGCCATGGAGGTCCTCCGCCATGACAAACACAGTGGGGTCCCGCTTCATTTCCTCCGCCAGCACTTCCAGCGTGGCGTCCTTATAAGTCATGATGCGCATAGATGAGCCTCCTCTCAGTCGTAAATGTCCGTGTACAGCTCGGATGGGTCGGGGTAGGGGCTTTCCACGGCGAAGCGCCGGGCCTCCTCCACCATCTCCGTCACCCGGGCCTGGACGGCGTCAAAATCACTCTGCTCCAGCCATCCCTCGGACAGGCACCGGCGCTCAAAATTCTGAATGGGGTCATCAGCGTGGAGCCGGGCAAGGGCCGCCTTGGGGTCCCGGTACACCTGGGGGTCTATGGCGGTGTGTCCATAAGCCCGGTGGGTCTGGCACTCCAGGAAGCCGCAGCGGTTGCCCTCGCCGTTCCGGGCACGCTTCACCAGCCGCTCCATGGCGGCCTGGACGGCGAAAAAGTCGTTTCCGTTCACCACGTAGCTGGCCATGTCGTAGCCCACGGCCCGCTTGGAAATGTCCAAAACCGCCTGCTGGCCGCCGGTGGCGTGGTCCGTGCTGCAGGCAATGCCGTTGTTCTCGCACACGAAGATGACCGGCAGATGCCAGGCCGCCGCCATGTTGGCAGACTCGTGGAACGTGCCCCGGTTGGAGGCGCCGTCGCCAAAAAACACCACCGCCACGGCGTCGCTGCCCTGGAAGCGGGCCGCCAGGGCGGCGCCTACCGCCAGGCCGAAGCCGCCGCCCACGATGCCGTTGGCGCCCAGCATTCCGATGCTGAAGTCCGCCACGTGCTGGGAGCCGCCCTTGCCCCGGCAGCAGCCGGTGGCCTTGCCGTACAGCTCCGCCATCATGGGCTTGAGGTCCGCGCCCTTGGCGATGGTGTGGCCGTGGCCCCGGTGGGTGCTCTCAATATAATCCGTCTTTTTCAGGCAGGCGCACACACCGGTGGCCACCGCCTCCTCACCCACATACAGGTGGACATTGCCCAAGATCTCCTCGGATTCCCGGGCACGTTTGGCCTCCAACTCAAATTTGCGTATCTTCACCATGGTCTCATAGTGCCGCAGCAGTTCTTCCTTTGAAAACATCCGGCCGCCTCCTTACGGTTTGCAAAATCTGTATCCAAAATTGTATTCTAAATTAAACTTATCACCGGAGCAACGCTTTTACAATTATTTTTTCGACTATTGGCAAAAAATCATGATTCTGCACAATGTTTTCCGCATTTTTTGTAAGGGTCTGAAGGATGCGGAACAGCCGGGGCGGCGCATTCTGCGCCGCCCCGGCTGTTTGTGTGGGTCTTATTCCCGGGACAGGGGCCGCAGGGGAGAGGCGGCCTGAGAAAGGGAAGACTGCTGGGTCCGCCGCACCCACTGGAGCAGCTTGTGGACATGCTCCCGGGCCAGACGCTCCGCCCCGTCCTCATCCTGGCGGATCACGGCCTGGACAATGGCCTTGTGCTCCCGCAGGGAATCCGCCCCCCGGGCTTCATCCATCAGCATACTGCGATAGCGGAACACCGACTCCTGGTCCAGGAGGTTGGCGGCCATCCGCTCCAGCTGGGTGTTTTTGCAGGCGGCCAGCACGGTCCTGTGCAGCTGGATCTCCGCCTGGTACAGGTGGAGCGTGTCTTCCGCCTGGGTATAACGGTCCAGGGCCTCCTCCGCCGCCCGCAGCTGTTCCACATCCGTATCATCCCGGTGAAGGGCCGCCAGACGGGAGGCCATTCCCTCCAGCGCTTCCCGGATATACAGGGCATCCACGGTCTTTTGGGCGTCCGCCAGGGCCACATAGATCCGCTTGTTGGGGTACCGCTCCAAAAAGCCCTCCGCCTGCAGCCGCTTAATGGCGATGCGCACGGGGGAGCGGCTCATCTCCAGCTGTTTTGCCACCAACTCCTCCACCACCTGTCCTCCCGGTGGATAAACTCCGGTGATGATGGCGGTCTTCAGCGCCTCGTAAGCACGGCTTTCCAATGTGTCCTGTTTTCCGCCCTCCGGCCGGTCCATGGCGCTCCCTCCTTCGTTTCGTTTTCCCCCATTGTACAGGTCCGGCACCAGGTTTGTCAATGTCCGGGCGCGGCAGGCATACTCCCGGCCCGGAGCGCATAGGTTGTCCCAGGAGGTGAGGCACATGAAAGTGGTGCTGCTGCGGGACATCCTGCGGCGGCTGGAGGCGGCGGCACTGGCCGCAGGGGTGGTGTGGACCGTGGCCGTCACCGCCGGCAGTGACACGGCTTCCGGCGCGTGGCAGGCCCTGCGGGAGGCGGCGCCGGTGGGAATGCTGCGCTGGGAGCTGGGGGACCTGCGCCCGGCGGACAGCCTGTCGCCGGCGGCGGTCATGACCATCGGGGAATCCCCTTTGCTGCTGGCGGCCCGACCCGCCGTGGCGGAGCTTTGGTCCACAGAGCAGGGCACGCCGGAGGAACCCGCCGCCGACAGCACACCGCCTCAGGAGACGGTGCCGGTGGAGGAGACGCCCCTGGCGGTGCCGGACGCCCCGGACAACGGGGTAGCGGCCCGGACCCTGGTGCCCACGGACCCCTCCGGCTACACGGTGTCTGGCCGGGTGTACATCAGCAATTCCACCGACCACGCCGTGGACGTCACCACCCTGGCGGAGCCCTTCGCGGCGGAACTCACCGGAGACCCGGGTCCCCAGGTCCTCATCCTCCACACCCACGGCAGCGAGGCCTACACTCCCGCCGACAGCAGCGGCATCGTCTGGTCCGGTGACCACCGCACCACCGACGCCCGCTACAACGTGGTGCGGGTAGGGGATGTCATCGCGGACACTTTGAGCCAGGCGGGCATCTCCGTCCTCCACGACCGGACGCTGTACGACTATCCCTCTTACTCCGGGGCCTACGACCGGTCCCTGGCGGCCATCCAAAGCTATCTGACCCAGTACCCTACCATCCACTTCATCCTGGATGTCCACCGGGACGCCATCGAGGACAGTCAGGGTAACGAGTACAAGGTGGTCTCCGCTGTGGAAGGGGAGGGCACCGCCGCCCAGATGAGCCTGGTGGTGGGCAGCGACGGCAGCGGTCTCACCCACCCGAACTGGATGGAGAACCTGAAGCTGGCGGCGGCGCTGCAGGAGGACCTGCTCACGGAGTATCCCACCCTCATGCGGCCCATCCTGCTGCGCAACTCCCGCTACAACCAGCACGCCACCACCGGAAGCCTGCTTTTGGAGGTGGGCGCCGCCGGCAACTCCCCGGAGGAGGCGGAGCTGGCGGGGCGGCTGTTCGCGAAGCGGATGGCGGAGGTGCTGGAGGCCCGCAGCAAATAAGCAAAAAGGCCGTCCGTGCATAGGCGGGCGGCCTTTTGCGGTAAAAATACAGCCTGTCCGGATGGACAGGCTGTTTTAAGCATAAGCAGTTGCTTTTTAGTCGGTAACGTAGGGCAGCAGAGCGATCTGACGGGCACGCTTGATGGCCTCGGTCAGCTGACGCTGATGCATGGCGCAGGTGCCGGTGGTTCTGCGGGGCAGAATCTTGGAACGCTCAGAGACGAAACGACGCAGCTTGGCGGCGTCCTTGTAATCGATGGACTCGCACTTTTCGGCGCAGAACTGGCACACCTTACGGCGCTTGCCGCGCATGGGACGAGCGGGTCTCGCTTCACGATCAAAAGCCATGAAATGGTTCCTCCTTTATTAAGATCAGAACGGCAGTTCGCCGTCCTCCTCGCCGATCTCGGCGAAATCGGAATGGCTGTCCATGGGAGCCGCGGCGCCTCGGCCGCCGCCCATGGGCGCGCTGTAAGAGGGGGCGCTGTTGTACGCGGGGGCTCCGCCGTACTCGCCGGCGCCGTCCCGCTTGGAGTCACCGAAGTAAATGTTGTCGGCGACGATCTCGGTAGCGACGCGCTTGCCGCCCTCCCGGTCCGTCCAGTCCCGGGTCTGCAGCCGGCCCTCCACCACGGCCATGCGGCCCTTGGTGAAGTACTTGCTGACAAATTCCGCGGTATTGCGCCAGGCGACTACATCAAAGAAGTCCGCCTGCTTGCTGCCGTCCTGGCTCTTGAAGTCACGGTCCACCGCGATGCGGAAGGATGTGACCGCCGTGCCGGACTGGGTGCGGCGCAATTCCGGGTCCTTGACCAGACGACCCATGATGATAACCTTGTTGAGCATTCTCCCAAGGCCTCCTTATTCGCCCTTGCAGACGATCAGGGAACGCATGATGCCATCGTTGATGCGCAGCTTACGATCCAACTCCCGGGGGAAGGAAGGCTCGCTGGTGAAGCTCATCAGCACGTAGTAGCCATCGTTCTTGTAGTTGATGGGATAAGCCAGCTTGCGGGTACCCCACTCTTCCACCTCAACGGCGGAACCATTCTGCTCAGCCAGGGACTTGAAGTTTGCCACGATAGAGGCAATGCCCTCCTCACCCTGTGCAGGGTCGACGATGTAGACGACCTCATAATTGGCAGTAACCTTTGCCATGTTTGCACCTCCTTTTGGACAGATGGCCCTCATTCAAAGATGAGAGCAAGGATATGCTTGCAGACTGCAAGCTATATTATTATACAGGACGGAGCGCAAATGTCAAGCACATTTTTTCCTGTTTTTCCCGGTTTCCGTGAAAAAACCTTTCCTTTTTCCGCAGGATGTGGTATATGTAGTACGATTCATCCGCCCGGAAGAGAGGAAGCGCGTATCCATGGCCATGACTTGGCAAACCATCCTGTTCATTTTCGCCGCTCAGCTGCTGGCCTACACGGTCAAGGGCCTCATCGGCTTCGGCAACCCCCTGATCTCCGCCCCCATTTTGTCCATGCGGCTGGACAACGTGGTCATCACCCCCGGCACGCTTTTGATGGACTGTCCCATCAACGGCTACATCACCTGGAAAAACCGCCATAGCTTCAATTGGCGCAGGATCTTGCCCCTGCTGCTGGCCAACCTGTGCGGCGTCATTCCCGGCACGCTGCTGCTGCGCTTCTCCCTGCCCTGGATCTTGAAAACAGCGCTGGGCGTCGTGGTGGTGATCCTGGGGCTGGAGATGGCCACCCGAAACCTCCGTCCCGTCCGGACCGGAAGGGACCTTCCCTGGATGCGCTACGCCGTAGCGGTGTTCTCCGGCATCTGCGCGGGCCTGTTCGGCATCAACATGTTCCTCACCGCTTATCTCCAGCGGACCGCCAAGGACTACCCGGAGTTCAAGGGCAGCATCTGCTTTTTGTTCCTGGGGGAGAACCTGTTTCGCCTGGGCGTGTACATCACCAGCGGCCTCATTACCTGGGAGGCGCTGCTGTTCGGCGCGGTGTCCGTGCCGGCGGCTGCCCTGGCCATGGCGCTGGCCGGGTTCCTGGGTCCCCGGATGCGGGAGGACCGGCTCCAAAAGGGCGCCATTGTCCTGTTTTTGCTGGGCGGCGTCAGCATCATCGTCAAATCCATCGTGTTTCATACATAATTTAGGAGGAAGTGCACATGAAAGAACTGTATCAGGGCCTGGGCCACATCGCCATTCACACCCGGGACATGGCGAAGAGCATCGCCTTTTACGAAAAAATCGGCGGCACGCTGTACAAGCAGGACGCCATCCCCACCCCCGACGGGGAGAAGAAGCTGGCGCTGGTGGAATTTGGCGGCTTTTTGCTGGAGCTCATCCAGTCTCCCACCCCTGTACCCATGACGGAGGGCAATATTCCCCACTTCGCCGTGTACGTGAAGGATGTGGACGCCGCTGCCGCCGCTATCCGCTCCGCCGGGGTGGATACCTTTATAGGCAGCGAGAAAAAGGTCCTGCCGGCGCTGTTCGGCGGTCTGGAGAACTGGTTCTTCACCGGTCCCTCCGGCGAACAGATCGAGCTTTTACGGATGCTGTAAACGGAGAACACCACCGGGCCAATGGTCCGGTGGTGTTTTTTTGTGTGTTTCAGTCCGCGATGTACTCCCGCACCCGGTAGACGGCGCCCACCTCGTCCTCGCAGATCTTCCGGCAGTTTTCGATCTCCTCTTTGGGAATGGTGTCCACCACCGTCATCACGACCGTTGGCACATACTGCCGCAGCTCCCGGGCAAAGGCCTTCATGGCCTCGTAGGCCCCGGAGAAGTTGGGGTGGCACAGGGCGTCATACTTTTCCGCTGTGTCGGTGTTCAGGGAAATGGACACCATGTCGAACCGCCCGGCAAACTCCGGGGCGATGTCCCGGCCATTAATGACGCTGCCGGTGCCATTGGTATCCATGCGGGTGAACATTTTGGTGCCGTGCTCCTTCATTTGGTCCACGACCCAGCAGATGTCGTCAAAGCGGTAAGTGGGCTCGCCGAAGCCCACGAACACCAGCTGGCGGTATTTGGTGAGGTCATGGCTCTCGATGGAGGCCAGGATCTCCTCCTTCGTGGGCTCCCGCTTCAGCCACAGGTTGTGGGTATAGATGCTGCCGCCGGAACTTTGGTTGTGCCGCAGGCAGAACTCGCAGTTGAAGTTGCAGCGGTTGGAGGGGTTCACATACAGGTTGTCCCCGTATTCATATGTAATGGTAAAGCCTTTTTCCATGGTAATCTCTCCTTGTTGTTCAGTTGAAACTGTTCAAATGAAAGGCGGACAGGCTGAATATGCCGTTCTCATAGGCGACGGAGGCGGTGAGGTCAGCCACATACCAATAGTTATAACCGTCGGCGTCCAGACAGGCACCGCCGCAGAAGAGAATGTCGCCGCATCCGTTCCGGTAGGTCTCTATGTCGAAGCCCGCAAAAGTTCCTGTGCCAAGGCCCTTGACTTCCTCCGGAAGCATACCCTCCGGAAGCTGGCGGGTAATATCTACCAGTTCCTCTCCTAGGACTCCGTAGAGCCGATTATTGATGATCTCTGTATCCAGTAGGTTGGGCATCTGCTCTCCCCACAGTTTCTCAGGAAACGTATAGTCCGTCAGGATGCCCTCCTCGTTCTCTTCCACAATATGCAGAACATCAATAGAAACACCGGTGCCGCTGCCGCCACACGTGACAGCCACCACCTCCTCCTGGCCGTCGTTGTCCGCGTCAAAGCACCAGAGGGCCGGCATCACCATGCGGGGACCTCCAAATATCCAGTCAAATTCCGCCAGGGCATCACCCCATCAGAGCCAAGCCACGCTTCCGCCCGCCGGGTACACCCCCACGCCGTACAGGGCCACATCCTTCTCCGGCAGCTCGATCAGCTTGCCCACCGGCATATCATCCCGCCGGGAGGCGTGTTCGCTCCGTTCACGGATATCCACGACTTCCGCCGGAAGGTCAAAATCCTCCGTGGGCTCCCGCCCCTCCGTCACCACCGCCGGGGCGGAAATGGACTGGACCGGGGAGCTCACGGGGACATCGTCCCCTGTCGGTGCTCTGATAGTGGTCTCCAGCGTGTACTTTCCCTCGCCGCACCCGGTCAACAGAGCCAGGGTCAACAGGACTGGAAGCAGCTTTTTCATATGCGGCCCTCCAGGCCGAACAGCCGCAGACCGTTCTCCCAGGTGATGTCCGTCATTTCCTGCGGCGTAACGCCTTTCCACTCCGCCAGCTTTTCAATGACGTAGGGCAGATACCGGCTGTCGTTCCGTTTGCCCCGGAAGGGGACCGGGGTCAGATAGGGGGCGTCCGTCTCCACAACGATGCGGTCCAGGGGCGTGATGGCCGCCACCTCCGGCGCCCGCTTGGCGTTTTTATAGGTGATAGGCCCGTCAAAACCCAGATACCAGCCCCGCTTCAAAAGCTCCGCCGCCATTTCCGGGCTTCCGGAAAAACAGTGGAACACGCCCCGGACCTCCGGGTATTCCAGCACGATGGCAAGGCTGTCCCCGTGGGCCTCCCGGTCGTGGACGATGACCGGCAGGTCCAGCTCCTCCGCCAGAGCCAGCTGCCTGCGGAACACCTGCTGCTGAAACTCCCTGGGGGGATTTTCCGCCCAGTAGTAATCCAGGCCGATCTCGCCGATGGCCACCACCTTGTCGTGCCCGCACAGCTCCCGGACGGCGTCAAAGTCTGCGTCCGTACAATCGGCACAGTCCTCCGGGTGGATGCCCACAGCGGCATATACATGGGGATATTGCTCCGCCAACGCCACGGCGGCGCAGCTACTGGGAATGTCGCAGCCCGGGTCCACCACCAATCCCACCCCGACGGTGGGGAGGGCGGCAAGCACCGCGTGCCGGTCGGCGTTGAAGCCGCCGGAGTCATAGTGGGCATGGGTATCGAAAATGGGCATGGAAACACCTCTTTGCTTCTCTGGGTATGGCTATTCTAACACAGTTTTATGAAATAAAAAGGGTCAGACTGTGAATTTTCCAGGGGCCAGACAAAAAGAAAAAGGACATCCAGCGGATGTCCTTTCAATCTCAGCACGATCAGCCGATCTGGTTCAGCTTCAGGGTCATGGCGCTCTTGCGATGAGCGGCCGTGTTCTTGTGCAGAACGCCCTTGGCAACAGCCTGATCGACTTTCTTCACTGCAACCTTGTAAGCGCCATCGGCCTCGGTGCGATTGCCTTCTGCGGCAGCAACCTCGAACTTCTTGATGGCGGTCTTCAGCTCGGATTTCGCGGCCTTGTTGCGTGCGTTTCTCACTTCACCGATCAGAACGCGCTTCTTGGCAGACTTAATATTCGGCAAACCAAACACCTCCTTAGGCAAATTCACCCGGTGAAACAAATTTCCACCGTGCAGAATGATATTTTAACAGGGAACCTCCCAAAAAGCAAGTGTTTTTTTGCAATTTTTGTGATTTTTCGTATATTGTGGTCTCATCCGCAAATCCTAGGGCAAGTACCACAAGATTTTGTGTCTGGAGGCGGCGCTTTTGTTTGCAAAACGAACAGACCTGGCCCTGGAGGCCCGGGAGCTCTGGCAGGAATCCGCCGGAAAAACCACCCGTCTGGCGGGCGTAAAGGCCACGAAGCGAAAGCAGGAGGGCTATCCGGTGACCCGGGTGGACATTTTGGACCAGCGGGGAGAAGAGGCCCTGGGCAAGCCCCGGGGCACCTATCTCACCGTGGACCTGACCACCTTCTGGCAGCGGCAGGAGGACTTTTTCCAACGGGCGGTGCGGGCGGTGGGCACCCCGCTGAAGGAGCTGGTGCCCCCGGAGGGGCCGGTGCTGGTGGTGGGCCTGGGGAACCGGGCCATGACCCCCGACGCCGTGGGCCCCCTGGCGGCGGACCACGTGCTGGTGACCCGGCACCTCATCTCCGCCATGCCCCGGCAGTTTTCCGGCTTTCGCCCCGTGAGTGTGCTGCGGACAGGGGTGCTGGGCACCACCGGCGTGGAGTCCGCCGAGTCGGTGCGGGGCCTGGTGGCGGAGGTAAAGCCCGCCTGCGTCATTGCCGTGGACGCCCTGGCCTCCCGGCGGACGGGCCGGGTGTGCGCCGCGGTGCAGCTCAGCGACACCGGCATCATCCCCGGCTCCGGGGTGGGGAACCACCGCAGCCCCCTGAACGCCGGGACCCTGGGGGTGCCGGTCATCGCCATCGGCGTGCCCACGGTGGTGGACAGCGCCACATTGGCGGCGGACCTGCTGGAGGAATCCGGCATCACGGACTATGACGCCGAGGCCCTGCAAAAATCCCGGCAGAACCTGATGGTCACACCCCGGGATATCAATCAGCAGGTGCGGGACCTGGGAAAGGTCATCGGCTACGGCATCAACTGGGCTCTGCAGGACCTGGAGATTGACGAAATGAACGCCCTTTTGAGCTGAAAACACACCGGAACCCGGAGAACGCTCTCCGGGCTCCGGTTTTTACAGTCACTCCAAAATGGGCAGGGTGTTGGCGCCGTGGGGCAGAAGGGTGGCCCGCAGGTCCTTGCCGCCGTTGAGCTGCCGGGCAAGGGCCAGGGCCTCGTCCAACGTCTTGACGACATGGATCTTTGCGGTGCCGAAGGCCTCCTGCGGAATGTCTGTCACGGCGATCATGTGGTGCTTTTCACCGCTCTCGGCAAACAGGTAGCCGATGAAGGCGCCGATGGAGAAGTCCGTCCGCAGCGCCTTCTCCCGCTCCAGCATGGTGGCGTAGCCGGCGACCTGCTTTTCCATATCGTCGTTGCCGAAGCCCTCCTCGGACTTGGTCACCAGGATGATGGTGCCGCCGTCCTCCGCCACCACCAGGGCGTTGCACAGGGTCTTGATGGTCTGATAGAAATTCAAGTCCTTGGGATAGCCGCCGGCGCTGGCAATGACCAGCGGAGTCTTTTCCTTGACACGGACGCCGTACATCCGGTTCACCAGGTCACAGGCCGCCTGGTGGGCGGTGATCCAGTTGCCGGCAAAGGCGCTGATGATCTTCTGGTCATCGTTCACCACCACATTGATAAGGAAGGTGGGCTTTGCCATGGCGCAGGCTTCCATCATGTCGGCGTGGACCGGGTTGCTGTCGGAGAGGTTGGCGCTGCGGACCTCCGGGTTGGACCCTGCGCCGAGGCCGGGATTCAGGGCCAGGTTATGGTTTTTCATGATGGTCTCCCGGCCGGCGATGCCCGGCAGGATGCTCTTGCGGCCGCCGCCGAAGCCCGCCATGAAGTGGTACACCACACCGCCGGTAAGGATGATATGGTCGCACTCCAGGGCACGCTTGTCCAGCCACACAGGGGTCCCCCGGGTGGTGGTGCCCACATACTTGAGGTTTGCCTCATCCGTGCACTGGTGGTCCACCAGGCGAATGCGATCGTAAACCGCCTTTGTCACCAGGCCGATGTGCTCCTCCTTCGTCTGGCGGCGGTGGGTGCCGGTGGCGGAGATGATGAGCATATCCTCATCCCGGATACCGGCAGCTTCCAGCTCCTCCACCAGAATGGGGATGTAGGTCTCGGGAGACTGCCAGCGGCGGGTCACATCAGAGATGATGATGCATACCGTCTCCCCCGGCTTTACCAACTCTTTCAGCGGTTTGGAGTCGATGGGATGCTCCAGGGCGTAGTGAATGTGCTCCGCCACAGTCCGCTGGGGCAGGTCCACATGGTTGGACTCCAGCTCCGCCGCGATCAACTCAGGAGGCAGCTTTACCTCAAATTCCTCCCGGCCATATTTCATTGCTTCTGCCATGCTTGAACCATTCCTTTCGCAAAGGTCCGGGGGCACCGCTCCGGGGCCTGAGATTTCGGTCCCTATTATACGACGGTGAAATGGATTTTTCCTCGGCAATTTCGCCGAAAAATGCATGGCTGCCGCATTTATTTCCGAAGGTTTCTCCGGGAGGCGGACATTCGCTCCGCTGGCCGTTTCAATGTGGATCTCAGGCCCCAACCTTTTCCGCAGCCGCCTTTACAGTTCCAGTTCCAGCACCACGGGGCAGTGGTCGCTGCCCAGGACCTCGCTCCAGATGTCGGCGTTTTTGATCTTGTCCTTCAGCCGCTCCGATACGATGAAATAGTCAATGCGCCATCCGGCGTTGTTCTTCCGGGCGTTGAAGCGGTAGCTCCACCAGGAGTAGGCCCCGGTCCTGTCGGGGTACAGATAGCGGAAGGTGTCCACAAAGCCGCTGTCCAGCAGCCGGGTCATCTTCTCCCGCTCCTCGTCGGAAAAGCCGGGGTTGCGGCGGTTGCTTTTGGGGTTTTTGATGTCGATTTCCTCGTGGGCCACGTTCAGGTCCCCGCAGTACACCACGGGCTTTTTGGCGTCCAGATCCAGCAGGTACTCCCGGATGTCGTCCTCCCAGGCCATGCGGTAGTCCAGCCGCGCCAGCTGGTCCTTGGAGTTGGGAGTGTAGCAGCACACCAGGTAAAAATCCGGATACTCCGCCGTGATGACCCGGCCCTCGTGGCGGTGCTCATCGATACCGAAGTCGTAAGTGACGTTTAAGGGCTCCGTTTTCGTGAAGATGGCGGTGCCGGAATAGCCAGCCTTGTCGGCGCTGTTCCAGAAGCGGGTGTAGCCCGGCAGGTCGAATTCCGCCTGCTCCGGGCGCATTTTCGTCTCCTGCAGGCAGAGGATGTCGGCGTCGGCAAAGGCACAGAAGTCCAAAAAGCCCTTCCCCAGGCAGGAACGCAGGCCGTTGACGTTCCAGGATACCAGTTTCATCGTTCATTTCTCCTTATCAGCCGGTTTTTTCACATTGTAGCCCATCATTGCGGAAAAAACAATTGCCCAGCCGGAGGAAATGGGGTACAGTAGTCCTATCAACCGTAAAAGGATGGCCTCAAATGCGAAAAGCGGATTCCGGCGGCCTGCGGAACATGACCGAGGGCTCTCCCGCCGGACACATTTTTTATTTCACCCTGCCGCTGCTGCTGGGCAGCTTTCTCCAGCAGCTGTACAACATGGTGGACAGCTGGGTGGTAGGGAATTACGCCGGAGACGCCTCCCTGGCGGCAGTGGGCGTGGGGTACCCTGTGATCTTCATGTTCACATCGCTGTTCATGGGCCTTTCCAACGGCGGTACCGTCGTCATCGCCCAGTTTTACGGCGCTGGGAATATGGAGCGGGTCCGGGACGCGGTGGACACCATCTACACCGCCTTCATGGCCTCCGCCATCCCCATCACGCTGCTGGCACTGGGGCTGGTGAAGCCGGTCCTGCTTTTGATGCAGGTGCGGTCCGACGCCTGGGCTGAATCCTGGCTCTATCTGGCCGTGGTGAGTGTGGGGCTGGTGGGCACCATCGGCTACAATCTGAACGCGGGCATCCTGGGCGGCCTCGGCAACAGCCGGACAACGCTGTTGTTTTTGGCCATCTCGTCGGTGATGAACATCGTGCTGGACCTGGTATTCGTGCTGGGCCTGCGGATGGGTGTGCTGGGCGTGGCCCTGGGCACCATCATCTCCCAGGCGTTTTCCTGGCTGTTCGGCCTGTTCTATATCAACCGCCGCTATCCCGCCATCGCCATCCGGCCCTTCTGCCGCCGGTTCGACAGGACGCTGTTCCGCCAGATCATGGGCATCGGCCTACCGGCGGGCATCCAGATGTCCCTGGTGGCCCTGGGCGCCATGGTGGTCATGAGCAAGATCAACTCCTTCGGCAAGGAGTTCGCCGCCGCCTACAACGTGGGCTCCAAGCTGGACTCTCTGGCCTTTCTGCCGGTGCAGAGCCTTTCCAACGCCGTCACCGCCTTTGTGGGCCAAAACACCGGCGCCAAGCGCCCGGACCGGGTCCGGCGGGGCATCCGCATGACCGTGGCGGCCTCGGTGGTGTGGTCCGCCGTCATGCTGGTGCTCATCCCCTTGGGCCCCACCCTGGTGGGCTTTTTCTCCGACACGCCCGCCGTCATCCATTCCGGCACGGTGTATCTGCGGTGCATCATGCCCTTTTACGTGCTGTTTTCCGTCATGTTCTGCCTGAACAACGCCATGCGGGGGGCGGGAGACAGCCTGTTCCCCATGCTGGATGTCATTTTCTCCCTCATCCTGGTCCGGGTCCCGGCGGTGTACTGGTTCGCCAACCACTACGGCCCCGACTATATGTACTACGGCGTGGGCGTGGGCTGGTGCGTGGGCTTCACGCTGTCGGTGGTCTACTACCTCTCCGGCCGCTGGAAGCGGAAGGGCAGCCTGGCGGACGGGGGATAAGGCCCGTTTAAGCGCGGAAAATTCCGGCTAAAATGTTGTAATTTGGGGAAATATTCGGTATAATAAAAGAACTGTGTAAATCCCGGCCCTCTTCCATTCGGAGCGGCCGATAAAAAGGAGAAAACCATGGAAAAGAAAAAATTCTATATCACCACGCCCATTTACTATCCCTCCGACAAGCTGCACATCGGCCACACCTACTGCACCGTGGCCACCGACGCCATGGCCCGGTACAAGCGCCTGGCCGGCTATGATGTCATGTTCCTCACCGGCACCGACGAGCACGGCCAGAAGATTGAGCAGAAGGCCAACGAAGCCGGCGTGTCCCCCCAGGAATTCGTGGACCGCATTGTGGAGGGTCCCCAGGGCGTCAAGGATCTGTGGAAGCTGATGAACATCTCCAACGACCGCTTCATCCGCACCACGGACGATTACCATGTCTCCGCTGTCCAGAAGATCTTCAAGAAGATGTATGACAACGGCGACATCTACAAGGGCGCCTACAAGGGCAAGTACTGCACTCCCTGCGAGTCCTTCTGGACAGAGAGCCAGCTGGTGGACGGCTGCTGCCCCGACTGCGGCCGTCCCGTGGTGGACGCGGAGGAGGAAGCCTACTTCTTCCGGCTGAGTAAGTATGCTGACCGCATCCGGGACCTGCTGGAGAACACCGACTTCCTCCAGCCCCGCAGCCGCGTCAATGAGATGGTGAAAAATTTCATCGACCCCGGTCTGGAGGACCTGTGCGTCTCCCGCACCAGCTTCACCTGGGGTATCCCCGTGGACTTTGACCCGGGCCACGTGGTCTATGTGTGGGTGGACGCCCTGTTCAACTACGCCACCGCCATGGGCTACCTCAATGACAAGTACGACGACTACGACCACTACTGGCCCGCCGATTACCACTTCGTGGGCAAGGAGATCGTCCGGTTCCACTCCATCATCTGGCCCGCCATGCTCATGAGCGTGGGCGAGCCCCTGCCCAAGCACGTGTTCGGCCACGGCTGGCTGCTGCTGGACGGCGGCAAGATGTCCAAGTCCAAGGGCAACGTGGTGGACCCCTATATTCTGGCGGAAAAGTTCGGCGTGGACGCCCTGCGCTTCTTCCTCATGCGGACCTTCCCCTTCGGTTCCGACGGCAACTTCTCCAACGAGCTGCTGATCCAGACCATCAACACCGACCTTGCCAACGACCTGGGCAACCTGGTCAGCCGCACCACCGCCATGGTGGGCAAGTACTTCGGCGGACAGCTGCCGGAGGGCTGCAAGACCTGGGCCGCTCCCGAGAGCTTTGACACGGACCTCATCTCCATGGTCTCCGCCCTGCGGGACACCTACGAGGCCCAGATGGAGGCCTGCGCCCCCCACAACGCCCTGGCCGAGGTGTTCAAGGTCATTCAGCGGGCCAATAAGTATATCGACGAGACGGCCCCCTGGAGCTTGGCCCGCGACATGGAGGCCAACAGTGCCCGCCTGGCCCACGTCCTCTACAACCTGCTGGAGGCCACCCGTATCTGCGGCATCCTGCTAATCCCCTTCATGCCCGAGAGCATGGAGAAGCTGTTCCGCCAGATCGGCGCCGGCCCCGAGGCCCAGACCTGGGACTCCGCCAAGGCGTGGGGCACCCTGCCGGAGACCACCGCCGTCACCAAGGGCGAGAACCTGTTCCCCCGCATCGACATGGACAAGGCCCTGGAGGAACTGGAAGCCGTGGCCGAGGCCGCCAAGAAGGCCGCCCTGCCCGCCATCGAGCTGGAGCCCCAGCTGACAGAGAAGGTGGACTTCGACACTTTCTGCAAGTCCGACTTCCGGGCCGTGAAGGTGAAGGCCTGTGAGAACGTGAAAAAGAGCGAGAAGCTCCTGCGCTTCACCCTGGACGACGGCACCGGCACGGACCGGCAGATCCTCTCCGGCATCGCCAAGTGGTACAAGCCCGAGGACCTGGTGGGCAAGACGCTGGTTGCCATCGTGAACCTGCCGCCTCGGAAGATGATGGGCCTGGAGAGCAACGGTATGCTCATCTCCGCCGTCCACACCGAAAAGGGCGAGGAAAAGCTGAACCTCATCATGGTGGACGACAGCATTCCCGCCGGCGCCAAGCTCTGCTGAAAAGCAAAACCACACATGAAAAGCCGGGAGACTTCTGTCTCCCGGCTTTTTTGCCGCTTCACAGGCGGAAGTCCCACAGCTCCGTGTACACCAGCCTGCCGTCCACCCGCTCCGACTTCATGAGGGATACCCGCTCCACCCGCATGGGCGCATCTGGCACCGTCAGGCAGGGCTTTGGCCCCCGCCAGCGGCGGACCAGAGTGATGTGTGGGCGCCAGGGCCGCCGTTCGATGGGGAAGCCCGCCTGCCGCAGGGCGTTTTGCACCCGGAGGGCCAGAGCCTCCAGCCGTTCATTGTCCCGGACCCCCGCCCACCAGAGGTCCTCAAACCGGCCCAGGCCCTCCACGGTCAGGGAGAACGCTCCGCCGGTGCAGACCGCCGCCAGGGCCTCCCGCACCGGAGCCGGGTCCTCCACCTCTCCCAAAAAGGCCAGGGTCAGGTGCAGGTTCTCCGGCCGGGTGAAGGTGCCCTGCCCCTGGCGGCGCAGGGCGTCCACCGCGTCCAGCAGCACCGCCCGCACCGCCGGGGAAAAACGAATGGCCACGAACAACCGCATGTTTTTTCCTCCTCTTTTTGTTTCGGCGTTGTATTTTATCCTAGCATGGTGTTACAATGGTTGCAATGTTTTCAATGCGGGAGCGTGTTTATGAGACTGCAAAGCGCGATTTTTGATATGGACGGCACCCTGCTGGACTCCATGTTCATCTGGGATGACCTGAGCCCCGGCCTGCTGCGGCGGCAGGGCATCCATCCGGCGCCGGACCTGGCGGAGAAGCTGAAGGTCATGACGCTGCGCGACGGGGCCGCCTACTGCAAGGAGGAATACCGCCTGCCCCAATCCGTGGACGATATCGTCCGGGACATTGAGGCCCAGGTGGAGGACTTTTACCGCAGCCAGGTAGAGGCCAAGCCCGGCGTGAAGAAATTTTTGTCTCTCCTGAAAATGGAGGGGGTGTGGATGTACGTGGCCACCGCCACGGACCGCCATCTGGCGGAGGCGGCCCTGCGCCACGCCGGTATCGACAGCTATTTCCGGGGAATGCTCACCTGCGCCGAGGTGGGCCAGGGGAAGGACAGCCCGGAGATCTATGAGCGGGCCATGCGGCGGCTGCGGTCCACGAAGCGGGACACGGTGGTGTTTGAGGACGCCCTCCACGCCATCCAGACCGCCAAGGCCGCCGGGTTCCGGGTGTGCGGCGTGTACGACGACTTTGCCCGGGAGGACCAGGAGGAGATCCGCCGCATCTCCGACTATTATATCCGCTCCTTTGAGGAGATGTTTGAAACGGAGACGCTGGAATAAAAATGACGGGCCCTGCCCGTCATTTTTTCAAAGCTCCTGTAACGTTTTCCCGTCCAGCGGGATATACAGGGGAAAGGAGGGACTTCCATGGACGATATGAACGACATCTACCGCCGGTACGCCCAAACCGTCTACAAGTTCCTCCTGGCCCAGTGCCATGACGCCGACCTGGCGGAGGAACTGACCCAGGAGACCTTTTACCAGGCCATCCGCTCCATCGGCCGGTTTGATGGGACCTGCAAGGTGTCCGTGTGGCTGTGCCAGATCGCAAAGCACCTGTGGTACCAGCACCTGCGCCGGCAAAAGCGGGAGGTGCCTCTGCCGGAGGAGGACACCGGCGCGTCCCTGCCCTCGGCGGAGGACGATACCCTGGACCGGGCGGGACACCTGGACCTGCTGCGCCGAATCCACGCCCTGCCGGAGCCGGGGCGGGAGGTGGTGTACCTGCGGGTGTTCGGCGGCCTCAGCTTCCGGGAGATCGGCGACGTGCTGGGGAGGACGGAGACCTGGGCCCGGGTAACCTTTTACCGGGGCAAGGAAAAACTGCGGGACGGAGGTGCCTGTGATGAAAAATGATTTGACCTGCGGTGTGGTGCGGGACCTGCTGCCATCGTTTGTGGAGGGGCTGACCGGCCCGGAGACCGACGCGGCGGTAGAGGCTCATTTGGCAGCGTGCCCGGCGTGCGCCCGCCTGCGGTGGGACATGGCCGCGCCGGAGGGGGAGCAAGCGGAGACAGCAAAGGAAGTGGACTATCTCAAGGCCGTGAGGCAGAAAAACACGCGGCGGGTGGCGGCGGCCATTGTATGTACCGTCTTGCTGCTGGCGGCGGCGTTTGCGGCGAAGGTCTTTATCATCGGAACTCCGGCGCAAAAAGGGGAATTGGTGGTCATGGATTCCGTTGAGAAAGACGGCGTCCTTCGACTCTCCGTTTCCACGCCTCTTTCCGCCACCGCTTATTGGGGCTGGCATGTGGACACCGATGGCAGCATTGCGAATATCTCCGCCCGGTCCGTGCTGGTGTCCCCGCTGTTCCCCAACGGCGGCGGAACGGTAGAAGTCCCCTTGGCAGGTGTGAGGGAGGTCCGGCTCTGTGGACTGGTCGTCTGGCAGAACGGAGTCGCCATTGAGAACGGCACCGCCCGGCTATATGAAGCAAAAGTCCCCTATGTGGGTGACATTTCCGCCTTGAACCGGGTGGCAGCAGCCCTGAACATTCAAAGCAGATGCGGCCCTTATCTCAACAGCCTCCAGACATCCCACGAACCCTATGGCTGGACCCTGGAGTTTTCCAATGTCTACACAGAGCAGACGGCGTCTCAGCTGGACCAGGTCATGAAAAGTCAGCTGGCTCCCCTGATGTTGGCCCTGGTGGACAATCTGGGGGAGGTCTCCTGGACCTATCAAACCCAGGACGGCACCTCCTGGACACGCACCGTGACCCTGGCGGAGGCGGACACGGCCCTGCCCCGGCCCGTGAAGGACTACGCCGCCTCGGCGGCGGACCTGCAGCAGCTTCTCAACCTGCTGATGTCATGAAAAATACCCGGAACAGACGGTTCTGTTCCGGGTATTTTCTTATTTCACATAGAACCGGCAGGCGATGCTTTGCCGGTACGCCTCCCCCGCCCGCAGGAGGGGAGAGGGGAAGTTCTCGTGGTGCACGGCGTCGGGGAAGAACTGGGGCTCCAGGCACACGGCGTGGGCGGGACCGTACAGGGCGCCGCCCTTGCCCTTCCGGGGCGTCAGGAAGCCGGCGGTGTACAGCTGCATGCCCGGCAGGGTGGTGGTCATATCCAGGGCGATGCCGGTGCGGGGACACCAGAGGGTGGCCGCGGGGGCGCCGTTCAGTACAAAATTGTGGTCATAGCCCCGGCTGGCGGCCAGGGCGGGGCGGTCCAGCCGCTCTCCCAGCCATGCGCCCTGCCGCAGGTCCAGCACCGTGCCCGCCACGTCCGCGATCTGGCCGGTGGGCACGTTGCCTTCTCCCGCGGGGGTGTAGCGCTCCGCCCGCACCCGAAGGCCGTGGTCGTGGACCGGGCCCCCGTTGTGGCCCGCCAGGTTGTAATAGGCGTGGTTGGTGAGATTCACCACGGTGGTCTTATCGCTTTTGGCCCGGTACTCTATGGTGAGGGTGCTGCTTTGCAGGGTGTAGGTCACCTCCGCCCGGAGGCTGCCGGGGAAGCCCTCCTCCCCGTCGGGGGAGTCCAGGGTGAATGTGACGCTGTTTTCCTCGCAGGCGTAGCGCCACAGCTTCTTATGGAAGCCCTCTCCGCCGCCGTGGAGGGTGTTGGCCCCCTCGTTGGCGGTGAGGCGGTATTCCGTGCCGTCCACGGTGAACGAGGCGCCGCCGATGCGGTTGGCGCACCGGCCGATGGTGCCGCCAAAGCAGGCGTCCCGGTCCCGGTACTCCTCCAGGGTGTCATAGCCCAGGCAGATGTCCGTGGCCCGGCCCTCCCGGTCCGGCACCCAGATGGAACGGATGGCGGCACCGTAGGGCAGCAGCTCCACGGAAATGTCTCCGTCCGTCAGCTGGATGAGCGGCACATCCTGCCCCTGCAGGGTGCCGAAGGGTCTTACTTCATACATCTGTCCGCCCTCACTTTACGCTTTCGATGAACCGCAGGAACGCCGCCCGGCCCTCGACCGTGCATTTGTACACACCGGCGTGCTCCAGCACCTGGGCAAACACGACGCCCACTTCTTTTTTGAGGATGTCCATGGCGTTTTCCCGGGTAAAGGTATAGCGGCTTTGCAGCTCCTCCGCCCAATCGGCGTGCTTTGCCAGTGTCTCATCGGCCCGAAGATCCCGGCCGGCCACCAGGGCATCCACCAGGAGAGCCAACTCTCCCTTCAGCCGGGAGGGCAGCACCGCAAGGCCCATGACCTCGATAAGGCCGATGTTCTCCTTTTTGATGTGGTGGAGCTCCTGGTGGGGATGGTACACACCTAAGGGGAATTCCTCCGTGGTAATGTTGTTCCGCAGCACCAGGTCCAGCTCGTACTGGCCATCCCGCATCCGGGCGATGGGGGTGATGGTGTTGTGAGGCTCCCCGCCTGTTTCAGCGAAAATGAAGGCCGCCTCGTCGGTATAGCCCCGCCAGGCCTTTAAAATTTTGTCCGCCAGGTCCACCAGGCGCTCATCGTCCCCGCAGCGCAGGCGGATGACAGACATGGGCCACTTGACGATGCCCGCCTCCACATCGGCAAAGCCGGGGAAGGAGACCGCCTGCTCCACAGGGGCCTTCTCCATGGCGAAGGTGTAGCGGCCGCCCTGGAAGTGGTCGTGGCTCAAAATGGAGCCGCCCACGATGGGCAGGTCCGCGTTGGAGCCCACGAAATAGTGAGGGAACTGCCGGATGAAGTCCAGCTGCTTGCGGAAGGTGGCCCGGTCGATCTTCATGGGCACGTGCTTTCCGTTGAACACGATGCAGTGCTCGTTATAGTACACATAGGGGGAGTACTGGAAAAACCAGCTCTCGCCGTTGATAGTGACGGGGAGGACGCGGTGGTTCTGGCGGGCGGGGTGGTTCACCCGGCCGGCATAGCCCTCGTTCTCCCGGCACAGCAGGCACTTGGGATAGCCGCTCTGGGGAGCCAGCTTGGCGGCGGCAATGGCCTTGGGGTCCTTCTCCGGCTTGGAGAGGTTGATGGTGATGTCCAAATCGCCGTAGGGGGTGGGCGCCACCCACTTCACATCCTTCACGATGCGGTAGCGGCGAATATAGTCCGTGTCCTGGCTGAATTTATAGTACCAGTCCGTGGCGGCCTCCGGGGACTGGTGGTACTTGTCCCGGAACACCGCAAGGACCTGGGAGGGCCGGGGCGTCAGGACGCCCATGAGCTTCGTGTCCAGCAGGTCCCGGCTGGTGACGCCGCCGTCGATGCGGCCCTGGGCCTCCGCCCAGTCCAGAATGCCGGTCAAAATCTCCTCCAGGGGCCGTTCCACGGGGGTGCGCTCCTCCCAGGCGTCCAGGCCCAGGACTTGCAGCAGGCTGTTCACCGCCCAGGTTCGGTCCGCCTCCTCAATGAGACCCGTTTGCAGGGCGTAGCCCGTCAGGTCCGCGATATACTGATGGATCATGGTGTTTTCCTCCTTTTCACGCCAGACGGACGCCGCCCTCGGGCCGGATGGTCACCACGTGGCAGCTGCCCTGACCCAGCACGGCCTCCGTTTTCTCCTTGAACCGCTCCAGCATATCCAGGGGCACAAAAGCCTGGGCCGTGCCGCCGAAGCCGCCGCCGTGGACCCGGACGGCGCCCCGGCCCTCCAGCAGGCATTCGCACAGGGCGATGGTCACCATCAGCTCCTGGCCCACGGTCTGGCCGGTGGGGATGACGTTTTGGAGGTACATGGCGGAGGAGCGGCCGGACTCCCGCACCAGCTGCAAAAAGCGGTCGAAGTCCCCGGCCTTCAGGGCCTGGGCTTCCTCCCGGGCCCGCTGGTCCTCTCCATAAAAGTGGAAGGCCCGGGTCACGGCCCGGTCGCCGGCGGCCTTGCGCACCTGGGGAAGGGCCGTCAGGAACTGCTCCCGGGGCACCTGCCGCAGCACCTCCTTGCCGAAGTACCGGCACACAGCCTTCAGCTCATCGGTGATGGCGGCGTACTCGCCGGTCAGGTCCGCGTGGCCGGCGCCGGAGTTGAGGATGCACAGGGCATAGCCCGCGGCGTGGAGATTCAGATCGATGCGCTCCACCACCGGGCGCTCCGTGTCGGCAAAGTCGATGGCCACCACGCCGCCCACGGAGGAGGCGGTCTCGTCCATGAGGCCGCAGGGCTTGCCGAAGAACACGTTTTCCGCGTACTGGCCGATCTGGGCGATCTCCACAGCCGTGCAGCTGCCGCCGAAGAACAGGCTGTTGAGCATGGTGCCCATGAGGACCTCAAAGGCGGCGGAGGAGGAAAGGCCGCTGCCGCCGGGCACATTGGACACCAAATAGGCATCCATTCCGGCGTTTTGCAGGGGGCAGCCCAGGGCCGCGAAGCGGGCGGCCACGCCCCGGATGAGGGCGGCGGAGGTGTTCTCCTCCTCGGGCTTGGGGGCAAGCTCACGGAGGTCCACCACGATGAGGGGATAGCCCTGGGACTGGACGCGGATCATGCCGCTCTGGTTGGGGGCGGCGGCGGCCAGGATGTCCAGGTCCACGCTGGCGGCCAGCACATGGCCGTGCTGGTGGTCCGTGTGGTTGCCGCCCAGCTCTGTGCGGCCCGGAGCGCTGAACAATGCCTCCGGCAGGCTCTCAAAGGTCTTGGTGAAGCCGGCGATGACGGCGGCGCAGCGGGCGCGGGCGTCCGCGGCGCCCTCCTGGCCATACAGGTGGGTCAATTTCTCCCCAAAGGCGGGGTCTTGGATGCGCTTTTCCAGGCTGATGGGTTCCACAGGCGGTTCCTCCTTATGATTCGTTATCTTAAAAGTACCAGCTTCCACCGCCGCTTTCCATGTCCCGCCGTCGCTTTGACCTGGATTTTAGTTGCAAAACCGATTGCGTGCGTGTATGCTGGAGACAGGCTTGGACCAGAGAAGGGAGTGGGTTTATTGGCAGAGGATTTCAAATACAGCTTCAAGGCCGCCCAGCGGGAGGAGCTGTCCCTGATCGTTTACAACACAGGCTTTCAAAAGTGCCCGCCGGGCTATGGCTGGGGCCCCGGCGTCCGGGACCACTACCTGCTGCACTACATTGTCTCCGGCCGGGGGAGCTATGAGGCCGGCGGCAGGACTTTCGTCCCCGGCCCGGGGGAGGCGTTTTTGGCCTTCCCGGACACGCCCATCTATTACCGGGCGGATAACGAGGACCCCTGGGAGTACTACTGGGTGGGCTTCGCGGGCCCCTCGGCGGGGCTGCTGCTGGCCCAGACGCCCTTTTCCCGCCGGGCGCCGGTGCTGCGGCCCGCCGCCGGGGAGCAGCTGCGGCAGGCGCTGCTGGATATTTACAAGGCCCGGGGCGGCGACTACCCCAGCGCCGTGCGGATGGCGGGCTACCTCCAGGCGGCCCTGGGGCTTTTGATGGAGAGCGGACCGCGCCGGGGCGAGGACGCCCTGGAGGACTATGCCCGGCAGGGCGCCGTCTTCATCCAGCAAAACTACTCCCGCTCCGTCACCGTGGAGCAGATCGCCCGGCAGGCAGGCGTCAGCCGCAGCTATCTCTACCGGGCTTTTCAAACCGCCTTCGGCTGTTCCCCCAGTGAGTACCTGGCCCGCTACCGCATCCAGCGGGCGGCACAGCTGCTGCGGCACAGCACCCTGCCGGTGGGGACCGTGGCCACCTCCGCCGGCTTTGAGGACCCCTTCTATTTCTCCCGGGTCTTTCGCCGGGAAATGGGTGTCAGTCCCACGGAGTACCGCGCCGGCAGGCCATAATGCACAAAAGCCCCCCTGGCCGGCGGCGGCAAAACCCACCAGCTCCCACATTGCGGGAGGCAGGGAAGCTGTGCTACAATGGGCACCATGATGAAAAAAGGAGCCGTATCCCATGATCAGTCTTTTACTGCTGAAACAGATCGCCCAGCTGTTCTTATGTATGCTGCTGGGTTTCTGTCTGGTGCGCGCAAAGCTGCTGAAGCCGTCGGACAGCCGTGTGCTGTCCGTGGTGGTGCTGTATGTGGTGATGCCCTGCGTCATCGTCAATTCCTTTCAGATCGACTGCACGGCGGAAATGCTTCAGGGCCTGGCACTGTCTCTGGGCACGGCAGTTCTCATCCATGCGGTGATGTTTTTGCTGACGTACCTGCTGCGGCGGCCCCTGCGGCTGGGTCCGGTGGAGCAAGCCTCCGCCATCTACTCCAACGCCGGCAACCTCATCGTGCCCATCGTCAGTGCCATTCTGGGCAAGGAGTGGGTCATTTTCACCAGTATGTACGTCATTGTCCAGCTGCCCCTGCTGTGGAGCCACTGCCGCATTCTGCTCAGTGGGGAGCGGACCATCTCCCCGCGGAAGATCCTGCTGAATGTGAATATTGTGTCCATTTTTATCGGGGCTGCCCTGTTCTTCCTGCACATCTCCCTACCCTCTGTGGTGGTAGGCACCATGGAGTCTGTAAGCAGCATGGTGGGCCCCATGTGCATGATGGTGGCGGGAATGCTCATGGGCAACGTGGACTTCCGCCGCCTGGTCTCCTCCCGGGGCATTTGGAAGGTGGCCTTTTTGCGGCTGGTTGGCTATCCGCTGGTGATCCTGGCGCTGCTGAAATACAGCGGCCTTGCCCGGCTGGCGCCCAACGGGGAGACCATTTTACTGGTGAGCTTCCTGGCCACCATGACGCCCTCCGCCTCGGCGGTGACCCAGATCGCCCAGGTCTACGGCAGCGAGGGGGAATATGCCGGCTCCATCAATGTGGTGACCACGTTGCTGTGCATCGTCACCATGCCCCTCATCATTGCCCTGTACCAGTTGTGACGGCATCATAACGAACAACAGCGCCCCGGAGCTTCCGGGGCGCTGTTGTTTCACTCTGTTTTCAAATAATCCGCCAGATTCTCCGCGGTGACGGAGGCGTAGGGGAGCCAGACATATTTGCCGTTCTCCAGCTCCACCGCCTTCTCCGGGTCCTCCCCGTCCAGCAGGGCGCAGCTGAGAGCCACGATGCTCTCCGCCTGTCCGGCGGCGTCGTTGCAGACGGTACCCTTCAACGTGCCTTCCTTCACCGCCTCCAGCGCCGGCTCCGTGGCGTCCACGCCCACGATATAAGGCATCTCCTCCGCGGTCAGTCCTGCGGAAAGGCAGGCATCGATGGCGCCCAGGGCCATGTCGTCGTTGTTGGCAAACACCACCTCCATGGCGCCGCCGTATTGCTGGAGCCACTGGTTCATGCGGGCGCTGGCCTGGCTGCGCTGCCAATTGGCAGTGGCGCTGGCCAGCTTCTCAATCTCCATGCCGCCGGCGGTGAGGGTCTGGATGCTGTACTCTGTCCGCAAAAGCGTGTCCTGATGGCCGGCCTCCCCCTCCAGCACCACGTACTGCAAAACACCGTCGCCGCTGCGGTCCAGGACGGAGGCGTCCTCCCGCCAGGCGTTCAGCACCAGCTGCCCCTGGAGCCGTCCACCCTGTTCGGCATAGGCACCCACGTAATAGGCCCTCTCCCAGCGGCGCAGGTCCTCCTCCACCGGCTCCCGGTTGAAGAAGATCACCGGCACATCCGCCGCCTGGGCCTTGTCCACGATGACGGCGGCGGCGGTGCGGTCCACAATGTTGACGCAGATGATGTCGTACCCCTGGTCCAAAAAGCGGTCCACTTGCTCATTTTGCACTGTTTGGCTGCCCTGGCCGTCCGCTAGGCTCAGGTTGATCTTGATGTCCCGCAGCTGCTCCTCCTCCTGGAACCGCTGCTGAAGCTGCCGGGTCACCGTGGAGATAAAGGTATCATTTTGGTCGTACAGCGCCACGCCCACCCGGAGCGTGGGCGCCTTGGCCGTGCCGCAGCCGCTCAGCAGCAAGGCCAGCGCGGCCAGCAGGGAAAGGATCCGTTTCATAGTGCCCTCCTTCACCGGGTCACCGGGAACAGCAGCTTCTGACTGTCTGGTTCGTACATATTTTCCCGCCGGAGAATGGAGAATTCCAGCGGGTCTTCCGCCTCCCAGGCCTGGTGCCTGACCAGGCAGACCGCCGCCTCCACCGCCAGATAGCCTGCCGCGAATTCATTTTGCGCGGCGATGGCGGTGATATGGCCCTGCTCCAGTCCCGCGGCGACAGCGCTGCTGGCCCCCACGCCGTACAGCAGGGGAGATGGCTGCTCCACGGTCTCCAGCACCGCCGCGGCCGTTTCCAGGGCGCCGGCCTCAAAGGCCATCACCAGTGACGGCCGCTGCGCCGCCAGCGCCGTTTTCAGCGCATCGGACAGCGTCTTTTCCCCGGGGGCACAGACGTCCACCGCCCGTCCCTCCGCCTCCAGCACCACCGCCGCGGCCTCCAGCCGCTCCCGGACGGCGTTATCACCGGGGAGGCTGTCCAGCAGCAGCACCGTTTCGCCGGGGCGGACGCCGTTGAGAGCTGCCTTGCTCAGGGCGGCCCCCAGAGCGGCGTTGTCCGCCCCCACCCAAGCCTTGGCGCCGCTTTCACTCATATCCGTTTCCATGGTCACTACCGGCACCTGCCCGGCGGCCTGCTTCACGCTGTCCGCCAGAGCCTCCCGGTCCGCCGGCACCAGCACCACGCCCCTCGCGCCGCCGCTGACCTCCCGCTCCAGAAGCGCCCGCTGTTCCTTCGCGCTGCCGGGGGTGGTGAGGGTCAGGAGCCGCAGCTCCGCGTTCAAATCCGCCGCCGCCTGCTCCATGCCCTGGCGGGCGGCGTTCAGGGCGGCGGTATCCGTTTCCCGCAGGATGACCGACAGCTCCACCGGTTCCACGGTGCGGCTGGCGGAGTCCGGCTGCATGGCCAGCAGCAAAAACAGCATACAGAGTCCCATGAGCGGCACCACCAGCTGCAAAAGAACTTTTCGCTTCATGGCGTCTCCTCCTTTCGGTACCGCCGGGCGGCTTCTTCATCCAGAGCCGGCAGCCGGATGCGGACCGTGGTGCCGTCGTCCGGCTCACTGAGGATGGTGAGGCCGTAGGCCGGGCCGAAGGTCAGCCGCAGCCGTTGATGGACGTTGCGGAAGCCGATGCCGGAGCCCTTTGCCCCGGCCAGGGCGGCGGGACCGTTGGGGTCCAGCAGGCGCTCCACCACCTCCTCCGGCATCCCGGGACCGTTGTCCGTGACTTGGATGATCACGTCATCCCTCTCCCGGAAAGCCCGGACCGCGATCTCGCCGTCACCGTCGGCGTAGGCCATGCCGTGGTAGATGGCGTTTTCCAGCACCGGCTGGACGATGAGCTTGATGGTATACAGGCTCTCCACGCCCTCCGCCGCCGTGATGGAGGCGGAGAATTTGTTTTTGTAGCGCATTTTCTGAATGGTCAGGTAATGCCGGGCGTGCTCCAGCTCATCGCCGATGGTGATAACGTTGCTGCCCCGGCTCAGGGAGATGCGGAAAAACCGGGCCAGGGAGGTCAGCATGACCACCGCGTCCTGGGTGCGGCCGTTCTCCGTCATCCACACCACGCTGTCCAGGGTGTTGTACAGGAAGTGGGGGTTGATTTGAGACTGAAGCACATCCAGCTCGCTGCGGCGCTTCTGCTCCTCCTGCTGGATGATGTCCTCCATCAGGTGGTCCATGGTGGAGGCCATGGACCGCAGGGAATGACTCAGGTGCTCCACCTCATAGGGTCCGCCCACGTCAAAGTCGATGTTCTCCTTCCGGGCCTCCAGGTCCTTCACCGCCCGGTCCAGCTTTTTCACCGGCGCCGTGATCCACTCTGAGAGGCGCAGGTTTACGAACACCAGCAAAAACACGGAAAACAACAGCACGAACAACACAAACAGCACCAGCTGTCCGTAGTTGTCCCACAGGCTCTCCATGGGCACCACGCCCACCAGCTTCCAGCCGGTGTAGCCAACGGTCTTCACCGTCACCTGCCGGCGGCTGCCCTGAAAGGTCTCTTTGTGGCTGCCGTCGGAATAGCCGGCGGCGGCCAGGTTGTTCTCCTCCTGGAGGCCGGCGTAGATCAACTGCTGGCGGGGATGGTAAATGATCTCCCCGCTGCCGTCGATGAGGTAGAGATAGCCGGAGCCGGCCAGATCCACATCCTTGCAGATCTGTTCGATGCCGCTGAAGCTCATATCCACCAGCAGCACGCCGCCTTCCATGCTGCCGCCCCGGGACAGCTCCACATACCGGCTGAGGGACACCACCCAGCGGTACCGCTGGTCCGGGTCCGCCCACAAGTTCTGCACATGGGGCGTGGAAAAATGCAGATTTTCGATCTTGTCGGCGGCCTGGGTAAACCAGTCCTCCCACCGGGGAGAAACGCTGTTCTTCAGCTCCTGGAGGGGCGCGGCGGCAACGAGTTCGCCCTCCTGGGAAAACACGGCGATGGACACCAGGGAGTCCCGGTTGTTTTCATACAGCAGGTCCAGGGCGGGAGAGAGGTCCCCGTCCTCCAGGTCCGTGTTTTTGATGACGCTGTAATAGGCGGTGTCCGACACCCGCATCATCCGCCGCAGATAGGCGTCCAGATTCCAGTTCACCTGGGTCAGCACCCGCTGGCTGTTTTCCGCCTGCTGGGTGTTGTTGGAGGAAGAAAAGCGCAGGAACAGCGCCAGGCCCAGGCCCACCAGGCCCACCACCGCCACGGCGGTGAAGGACAGGGACAAGATCATCTGGATGCTGGAGCGGCTGTACAGCTCCCGCCACCGCCGATGCAAAGACTGGATGGCGTCTTTCACCTGCGCCGCCTCCTTTCCCGTGTCGTCAATTTCCGGCGGCTCCCGCCCGGTATTTGGTAGGTGTCATTCCGAAGTGCCGCTTGAACACATAGCTGAAATAGTTGGGGTCGTCATAGCCGCAGCGGCGGGCAATGAGGTACGTCTTATCCTCCGTGCTGCGCAGCATGGAGGCGGCCGCCTCCATGCGCACCACCGTCACGTAGGCGATGAAGCTCATGCCTACTTCCCGCTTGAACAGGGTGGAAAAATACGCCGGACTCAGGTGCAAATGCTCGCACAGCTTCTCCACCGACAGCTCGCTCTCCCCGTAATGGGCGTTGATATAGGCCTTGGCCTCCTCCACCATGCGGCCGGTGGTATCCGTCCGCTGGCGGCGGATGAGGGTCTGGATGCGCAGGCACCGCTCCAGGCACCACCGGCCCATCTGGTCCGGGGAGGTGAAGTCCGTGGCCTGCACGGCACCGGTGAAGCCGGTGCCGAACACCGTCTCCACCTCCAAGCCCGCGTCCCGGGTCAGCCGCAGCAGGCAGGTGAGAAGCTCCAGGAAAAACAGCTGACACTGGGACATGGTCTGGCCGGAGGAGCGGACCTTGTCCGTCAGCCGGTCCACCACCGCCCGGACCGCCTCCTCGTCCCGCAGCTTCACAGCGCCGGTCAGCTCCTCCTCGTCGCTCTCCGTGAATGCGGGGCGGACGCCGGCATCCGGCTCCAGGTCGCCGATATAAATGGCCTGCCCCTTGCCCACCAAGCCCCGGTACTCCAGAGCGCTGCGGGCGCCTGCGGCGGATTGGGGCAGGTCCTCCAGCCGGGCGCAGGGAGCACCCACGCCCACCGTCAGCCGCTGGTCCAAATAGCTCTCCGCCAGGGCGCACACCCGGTTCACCGCTTGAATGAGGTCGTACACCGCCGCCGGCGCCGGCAAGGCCGCCAGCAGGGCCACGGAATCGTTGTACAAAAACGTCCGGCAGCGGATCTGCTCCGGCCGCAGGTTTTCCGAAAACAGCTGCTCCACGGACAAAATCTCCAGCTCGCTGCGCTCCCGGGCACGGTCTATGTGGACGATGGCCGCCGCGAAGCAGTTCCCGCTCAGGCTCACATCGTACCGCTCCGCCAGCTCCAGCATCCGCTCCCGGGGGACCCGGCCCTCCAGCAGGCGGGAAAAAAACTGCTCCCGCAGGATGGGCAAACTCTCCTCATACCGCTGGCGCAGCAGCTCCGCGTTCCGCCGCTCCGTCCGCTCCGCGTCCAGCTGGCTTTTCAGCTTCTTCAGCACGGTGGACAGCTCCGCGGCGTTGATGGGCTTTAAAATATACTCGGAGACGTTCATCTGGATGGCCTGCTTGGCGTATTCAAAATCGTCAAAGCCGGAAAACACCACGAATTTGCTGGCCGGCAGCCGGGCCGTCAGGATGCCGCACAGCTCCAGTCCGTCCATGAAGGGCATCTTGATATCCGTCAGCACCACATCCGGCTGCAAGGCCTCCGCCAGCTCCAGGGCGTCCTGTCCGTTTTCCGCCTCACCCACCAGGGTGAAGCCCAGGCCCTCCCAGTCCATTTTTTGGCTGATGCCCACCCGGATATCCTCTTCGTCATCCACCAGCAGCACCCGGTACCGCTCCATGCCATCACCTTCCCGCGGAATGATTTCATATTTACAGTATACCACGCTTTCCCGGGAAAACAAAGGCAAAAGGGCGCGCACCTGTGTGCGCGCCCTTTTGCAGGTTGTGCAATTACTTCTTCACCAGATACTTCCGCATATCCAGGGCGCAGGCAAACAGGATGATGCCGCCCTTGATGATGTAGAACAGATCCTGGTTCACGCCGATCATGTTCAGACCCACGAAGATCAACCGCAGCATCAGAACGCCGATGATCAAGCCGCGGATCTTGCCGATGCCGCCGACGAAGGAGATGCCGCCGATGACGCAGGCCGCGATGGCGTCGGACTCGTAGTTCAGGCCGGTGTTGGCAGTGTTGGAGGCCACGCGGGCGCCCTCGATGAAGCCGGTGACGGCATACATGGCGCCGGCCAGGGCGAAGACCATGATGGTGGTGGCGAACACATTGACGCCGGAGACACGGGCGGCCTCCTCATTGGCGCCCAGGGCGAACATGTTTTTGCCGAAGGTGGTCTTATTCCAGATGAACCACATGATGACCGCCAGGATCAGGGAGATCCACACATAGTTGGGGATAGGCGTGCCGGCCACCTTCAGGATAGAGCCGGTGATGAAGCTGCTGTAAGACTTGTCCAGACCGGAGATGGCCATGCCGCCGTTGTTGCCGGCCTTCATGTACAGCAGCAGGAAGGTGTAAATGATGAGCTGGGTGGCCAGGGTGACGATAAAGGGATGCAGCTTGAACTTGGCCACGAAGAAGCCGTTGAACGCGCCGAACGCGGCACCCACCAGCATGGCCAGCAGCAGCACCAGCAGCACAGGAGGCGGCGTCAGGTTCACCCACATCTTGCTGGAGGCGGTGACCGCCTGCAGCAGGGAGGCGGAGATACAGGCCGTCAGGCCCACGATACGGCCGGCGGACAGGTCAGTGCCCGTCAGCACGATGCAGCCGCCCACGCCCAGGGCCACCGGCAGGTACGCGCAGGTCTGGGCCAGGATGTTGATGATGGAGGCGGGCTTGAGGAAGTTTTTGTTGACGATGGCAATGTAAATGACGGCCACGATCATGATGATGATCAGGGCGTTGTTCAGCACCAGGTCCAGCACGCGCTTGCTGGTCCAGGGCTGTCTGGCCCGGGCGTTGGCCTGGCTCTCTTTTTCCAGAGTCTTGGATTCGTTACTCATTGATGGTATCCCCCTCTTTACACATATTTGGCAGCCAGGGTCAAAATCTCCTCCTGGCTGGTCGTCTTGGCGTCCACCTCGCCGGCCAACTGTCCGCCGGACATGACCAGGATGCGGTCACAAACGCCCAGCAGCTCCGGCATTTCGGAGGAGACCATGATGACGCCCTTGCCCTCTTTTGCAAGATCGATGATGAGCTGATAGATCTCGTATTTGGCGCCCACGTCGATGCCGCGGGTGGGTTCGTCCAGCAGCAGGACCTCCGGCTTCGTCAGCAGCCAGCGGCCGATAATGACCTTTTGCTGGTTGCCGCCGGACAGGGAGCGGATCTGAGTCTTCTGGCTGGGCGTTTTGATGCGCATGGCCTTGATGGCCCACTCCGTGTCCTCCCGCATTTTCTTGTCGTTGAGGCAGATGCCGCCCATGAGGTAGGACTTCAGGTTAGAGATAACGGTGTTATCCAGAATATCCCGGATGCCGAAGATGCCGGTGGCCCGGCGCTCCTCCGTCAGCAGGGCGAAGCCGTTTTTGATGGACTCCCGGGGATTGCGGTTTTTGATCTCCTTGCCGTGGAGGCGGATGGTACCGCCGCCCTTGGTCATGGCGCCGAACAGGTTTTCCAGCACCTCCGTGCGGCCGGAGCCGTCCAGGCCGGCGATGCCCAGGATCTCACCCTGGCGCAGCTGGAAGGAGGCGTCCTTCAGGCGGGTGTACTTGCCGGACAGGTGCTCCACCTCCAAAATGGTCTCGCCGGGGACGTTTTCCTTGGGGGGGAAGCGGTTGGTGAGCTCACGGCCCACCATCAGACGGATGATCTCATCCATGGTCAGCTCCTTGGCGGGCCGGGTGGCCACCCAGGTGCCGTCGCGCATGATGGTGACATCGTCGCTGATGCGGAGGATCTCCTCCATTTTGTGGCTGATGTAAATGATTCCGCAGCCCTTATCGCGCAGCATATTGATGATGCGGAACAGGTGCTCCACCTCCACCTCGGTCAAAGACGAGGTGGGCTCGTCGAACACGATGACCTTGGCGTCATAGCTGACGGCCTTGGCGATCTCCACCATCTGCCGCTGGGAGACGGGCAGGGTGGACATAACAGCCCTGGGGTCCACGTGGACCTCCAGCTGCTCGAAGATCTCCTTCGTGCGCTTGCGCATAATGGACTCGCTGACCATGATGCCGCCCACCTTGGGGTAGCGGCCCAGCCACAGGTTATCGGTGACGGTGCGGGTCAAGGCCTGGTTCAGCTCCTGGTGCACCATGGCCACGCCGTTTTCCAGGGCCTCCTTGGAGCTTTTGAAGTTGACCTCCCTGCCGTCCAGGGTGATGGTGCCGCTGTCCTTGGCGTAAATACCGAACAGGCATTTCATCAGGGTGGATTTACCCGCGCCGTTCTCTCCCATGAGAGCGTGGACAGTGCCGGGGCGGACCGTCAGAGACACGTTGTTCAATGCCTTGACGCCGGGGAATTCTTTGCTGATATTTTTCATTTCCAGCAGAGCCGGCTGATCCATAGTTTTCTCCTCCTTTGCGGTTTTTCACAGTGCTGCTGAAGCTTCTGCCTCGGCCGCGTCTGCGGGCGCGGCTCAGGCAGCGGTTCCATAAATGGGAAATCAGGATATCAGGGAAGCGGGGCTGCCGAAATCGACAGCCCCGCTCATCTTGCATGTCAGCCTTGGGGCGAGCGAGGTCCCGCCGCTCAGCCGGTGATCTTGGCGTAAGGAACGCGGATCTTGGCGACGCCGTCATCCACATTCAGGTCAGAGGTGTTGTCCATCAGCTCGGCGCCGTCCTTCACGTTGGTCACCAGGGTCATGATGGTGTTGGCCATGCCCTCGCCGTCCTGCTTGACGGTACCGGTCATCTGGCCGTCCTGGATCTTCTGCACGGCAGAGTCCATGGCGTCCACGCCGTAGACGGGGATGGTGGTGGAGCCTTCATCGCCGGTATTGTAGCCGGCGGTCTGCAGGGCGGCCACGGCGCCCTCGGCCATGTTGTCGTTGTTGGCGATGACCAGCTCGATCATGTTGCCGTTGGCCTCGGAGCAGGAAGCCAAAATGGTGGTCATGTAGTCAGTGGCGGCCTGAGCGGACCAGTTGCCGGTGGTATCCACCAGGTACTTGGAAGAGTTGTTGGCGTCATAGAACTCCAGAGCGGGCTTGCCGGCGGCAGTCAGCTTGGCATCGGCATCCTCGACGGCATACTGGGTGCGGTACTCAGCCTCAGCGTTGCCCTCCTGGCCCTTGAACATGACATAGGTGATGACACCGTCGCCGTTGAGGTCCACAGCATCATAGTTCTCCAGCAGGAAGTCGCCGATCATCTCGCCCTGCATGTGGCCGGCCTCGGGAGCGTCGGTGCCCACGAAGGCGCACTTGTCATAGCTGTTCACCACATCGTCGGAAACCTCGCGGTTGAAGAAGATGATGGGAATGCCGGCGTTCTTGGCGGCATCGCAGGCCTGCTGGGCAGAGTCGGGAGAGGAAGTCTCCACGATGTTGACGATCAGCAGGTTGGCGCCGTTGGTGATGGCGGTGTTGATCTGGTCCAGCTGGGTAGCCTGGTTGCCGGCGCCGTCATAGTTGTTGTAGGTGATGCCGGCGCTGTTGAGCAGGCCGTCCATGGCGTTGCGGACAGTGGTGATGTACGCATCGGCGAAGTTGTAATAGAACACGCCCACGTTCAGCTCGCTGGCGGCGGGGGTCTCAGTGCCGGACTGTGCGGGAGCTTCCTCCTTCTTGCTGCCGCAGCCGGCCAGAACGGACAGCATCAGAACAGCAGAGAGAATCAGTGCAAAAGTCTTCTTCATCATTGTTCCTCCTATAAATTTTCAATTCCCGGCGGTCCGCACGGACGCGGACCCTTGTCCGAAGATCAATTTTATTATAGCGGCGCCTCCGCAAAAAAACGATAGAAAAATCTTCGCAGTTCTAGGAAAAAACTTCGTTATTTACTTTTTCATGGCGTAAATTTTTCGCAATTTTTTGTTAAAACAGACAAAATGATGCAAATATTTTTAAATTTTCACCAATTCTTCGTTTTTCTGTTTCCGGTGCAGAAAAGGGAGGTCCTTTCGCCGCGCGGATTTGTGCAAAACTTCCTTTGCACTTTCCGAAAAATTTTGTTATGGTTCTTATACAGCGTGTGGCGTAACTGCGTAAATCCAGTTGCTTGCCCCACGTTTTTTTGTCACATGACAGGACGTGCGTCCGGAAGCGGTTGTTTCCGGCGAGGTCCTGTCTTTTTTCATAGGAGGAGGTTTTTGAACCATGAGCGAAGCAAACGTCAACGCTTTTCTGGAAACGGAAAAGCTTGGCACCCTGATGCGGAAATATTCCGTTCCCTGCGTCATCTCCCTGCTGGTGGCGGCCCTTTACAACATCGTGGACCAGATCTTCATCGCCAACGCGTCTTATCTGGGCTCTTACGGCAACGCCGCCAACACGGTGGTGTTCCCCCTGACGGTGGTGGCCCTGGCCCTGGCCGTTATGATCGGCGACGGCTGCTGCGCCTACGTCAGCATCTGCCTGGGCTCCCGGAACAAGGAGAACGCCCACCGCAGCATCGGCGGCGCCGTGACGCTGTGCGTGGTCATCAGCCTGGTGGTGACGCTGCTGTACCTGCTGTTGACGGGCCCCATTCTGACGGCCTTCGGCGGCCGGGTGAACCAGGAGACCTTTGACCTCTCCCGGGAGTACTTTTTCTATATCACCCTGGGCATTCCCTTCTATATGTTCGGCCAGGCCATGAACCCCATCATCCGCTCCGACGGCAGCCCCGCCTTTGCCATGGCCAGCACCCTGGCCGGTGCCGCCGTGAACATCGTGCTGGACCCGGTGTTCATCTTCGGCTTCCGGTGGGGCATGATGGGCGCCGCCGTGGCCACGGTGCTGGGGCAGGTCCTCACGGCCGCGCTGTCGGTGTGGTATCTTTGCCACCTGAAGGCCGTGCGGCTGGAAAAGCGGAGCTTCCTTCCCAACCGGACGGTCATCCGCAAATTCATCCCCCTGGGCATTTGCAGCTTTCTCTCCCAGATCTCCCTGGTGGCGGCCATGGCGGCTATCAACAACATGATCCGTAAGTATGGCGCCCTGGACGAGATCTTCGGCCAGGAGCAGTACGCCCAGATCCCCATGGCAGTGGTGGGCATCGTCATGAAGTTCTTCCAGATCGTCATTTCCATCGTGGTGGGCATGGCCGCCGGCTGCATCCCCATCGTGGGCTACAACATCGGCGCCGGCCGGGCCGACCGGGCCAAGCAGCTGTTCACCTACCTGCTGACGGCGGAGGCCTGCGTGGGCATTATCGCCCTGCTCATCGCGGAGCTGCTGCCGGGCCAGCTCATTCAACTGTTCGGCGCCAGCAATGAAAGCATCTATTACACCCAATTCGCCAAGAAGGCCTTCCGGGTCTACCTGTGTATGCTTCCCCTGGCCTGTATAAACAAAGCCGCTTTCATCTATTTGCAGTCCCTGGGCAAGGCCCTGCTGTCCACAGTCTTGTCCATGGTCCGCGAGGTGGTGTTTGGCGTGGGCTTCGCCCTGCTGCTGCCGGTGCTGTTCGGGCTGGACGGCGTGCTGTACTCCATGCCCGCTTCCGATTTTCTCACCTTCATCATCTCTGCGGCTGCCATTGTGTACACTTACCGCTCTCTCACCGTCCAGGAAGGAGGCTCTCATGTCTGAACGCGTCATCACCATCAGCCGGGAATTCGGCAGCGGCGGCCGCACCGTCGGCCGCATGGCTGCAAAGGCCCTGAACATTCCCTGCTATGATCAGGAGATCCTGGATGAGCTGGCCCGAAAGAGTGGCTTTACTCAGGGCTATATCCAGGAGCAGGGAGAATACGCCGCCCACGCCGGCTGGCTGTCCAACGCCCTGGCCGCCCGGTTCTCCAACGGACTCACCGCCCAGGACCGGCTGTGGGTCCTTCAGCGGGAGCTGATTTTGGAGCTGGCGGAAAAGGGCCCCTGCGTCATCGTGGGCCGCTGTGCGGACTTCATCCTCCGGGAGAAGGCGGATTGCCTTACCGCCTTTATCCACGCGGACATGTCCTTCCGGGCGAAGCGCATCGTGGAGGTCTACGGCCAGCGGCAGGACTCTCCCCAGAAGCGGCTTCAGGACAAGGACCGCCGCCGGGCGGCCTATTACCAGTTTTACACGGACACCCAGTGGGGACAGGCCCGGAATTACCACATCGCCCTGGACAGCGGTGTGCTGGGCATTGCGCGCTGCGCGGAGCTGCTCACCCAGCTGTATTGACAAAAAAATATCCGGACGAATGTTCCGTCCGGATATTTTTATTTCATAAGTGCTCCAACAGGTATGCCTCGAACCGCTCCCGGGGCATGGGCGGCGCGTAATACAGGCCCTGGGCGGAACGGCAGCCCAGCTCCCGCAGGAAGCTGGCCTGTCGGGCGCTCTCCACGCCTTCCGCCGTCATGGGGATGCCCAGGTCCCCGATCATCTCCACCAGATGCCGGACAAAGCGCTCTCCACGCTCCGTCTCCAGGTCCCGGAGGAACTTCCGGTCCAGCTTCACGCCGTCCACCGGCAGCTCCGTCAAGGCGTTCAGGGAGGACCAGCCGCTGCCGAAATCGTCCATTTCCACCAGGAAGCCCGCCTGCCGCAGGCGGCGGATGGTATCGTTCAGCTGTGCGGGGTCATCACAGTAGGCGGACTCCGTGATCTCCAGAGGCAGCATGTTCCGCGGGATACCCAGCCGGTCCAGCAATTCTCCCAACTGCTCCGCCAGGTCCCGCTGGTACACATCCACCCGGGACACATTCACGGACACCGGCACCGCCGGATGGCCAGCCTGCTGCCAGGCGGCCAGGTCCCGGCAGGTCCGCTCCCACATGAACCGGTCCAGTTTTAAAATGAGGTGGTTGCGCTCGAACAGGGGCACAAAGGCGTCAGGGGAGAGGGAGCCCCGGGTGGGGTGGTTCCACCGGACCAGAGCCTCGGCACCTACCACTTTTCCGGTGGCCGGGTCGCACTTGGGCTGGTACCAGGCCTCCAGCTGGCCGGTCCGCAGCCCCGTTTCCAAATCGTCCGCCAGTTGCTGCTCCGTCTCCAGGCGGGTCCGAACGGCGTCGTCATAGAGCGCCCAGTGGCAGTCATAGCGGTTCCAGATGGAATCCGCCGCGATCTTGGCGTTGTCGCACAGGATGGATACCGGCACCGCCGTGCCCCGGGCGGCGCAGATGCCCAGCCGCACCGGCAGGCTCAAGCCCAGGGGATTTGTCCACTCGCGGATCTGGCGCCACAGCTCCTCGCCGCTGATCCCGCCGCCGGGAAAGGCCATGAGGAACTGGTCGGCGGTGCGCCGGGCCAGGATGTCGCAGCCGAAGTGCTTTTGGAGCCGCCGCGCCGTCTGCCGCAGCACTTCGTCCCCCACATTGACGCCGTACAAGGCGTTCACCAGCTTGAAGTTGCTGACATCCACGGCTACGATATCCACTTCCATCTCCGGTTCCCGGTGCAGCAGGGTCTCCACCCGTTGGTAAAAGCCCTCCTGGTTGTAAAGGCCCGTCAGGCTGTCCCGCTCCACCCGGTGGAGCCGGGCGGCGTTTTCCCGCAGCTGGAGGATGTTTTTCAGCCGGGCCAAGATAACGCGGGGACGGTATGGCTTGCCCAGGAAATCCGTGGCCCCCAGGTCCAAGGCCCGCACCTCCGCCCCCGTGTCCCCGGTGACCACGATGACGGGGATGCCGGCTCTGGGAAATTCCCGGCCCAGCGCCTCCAAAAAAGCGTAGCCATCCATGCCGGGCATGATAAGGTCCAGCAAAATGGCGGAGAGGGCGGACGTTTGCTGCCGGATGACCTCCAGAGCCTCCGCGCCGTCAGCCGCCTGGAGCGTTTCGTATTCTCCCTTCAGGATATTGGCCAGCACCGTGCGGTTCACGGGGTTGTCATCCACGATCAGAACGGTTCCTGCCATAACGGCCGCCTCCTCTCCTCTAATTCTTACAATGCTCACAGTGTACAGTATACGGGAAATATCCCCCGGATGCAACCAGAACCTACTAAAAGCGCCCCCGCCTGACGGCGGAGGCGCTCCATGGATATGCGGCCGCTTATTCGCCGCACTCCTCCACTTCCTTCAGGCGGTGGAGGTGGGGGCTGCCGGTGCAGCTCATCTCAGCGGCGTCATTTTTGAACTTCTCCACGCTGACGGCGCTTTGCTTCACCGGCTGGATGGTGCCGGCGCCGGCCACACAGCCGCCGGGGCAGGCCATGCCCTCCAGCAGGTAGCCGTCTCGCTTGCCGGCCTTGGCCATGGCCAGCATCTTGCGGCACTCCCGCAGGCCGTCGCCATACTCGATCTTGACCTCCCGGTCGGGATCGATGTGCTTGATGGCCTCCGCCACAGCGGCGGCCACGCCGCCACCCACGGCGAAGCCCCGGCCCATGCCGGTGCCTTCGTCCATGTTGTCATCGGGACCGGGGACGATCTCGGCGAAGTTGATCTCCTTGGCGTCAAACATGCCCTGGAGTTCCTCAAAGGTCAGTACAAAGTCCACATCGGAGCGGACGGAGCGGCGGTTGGCCTCCAGCTTTTTTGCGGCGCAGGGACCCACGAAGCAGATGCGGGCGTTGGGATGGTCCTTTTTCACCATGCGGGCGGTGATGACCATGGGGGTCAGGGCCATGGAGATGTAATCCTTAAACTGGGGGAACAGCTTCTTGGCCATGACGGACCAGGCGGGGCAGCAGGAGGTACCCATGAAGGGCTGCTTGGCAGGGACCTCCTCCAGGAAGTCCCGGGCCTCCTCCACGGTGCAAAGGTCAGCGCCGATGGAAACTTCCACCACGTCGGCAAAGCCCAGCTGGCGCATGGCGGCCTTGATCTTGGCGGGGGTGGCGTCCTTGCCGAACTGGCCCACGAAGGCGGGTGCCACGCAGGCGATGACCTCCTCGCTGCGCTTGATGGCGGTGATGATCTGGAAGATCTGGCTCTTGTCGGCGATGGCGGCGAAGGGGCAGTTCACCAGGCACATACCGCAGGAGACGCACTTGTCGTAATTGATCTTGGCCCGGCCCAGCTCATCGGACTCGATGGCATCCATGCCGCAGGCGGCGGCACAGGGGCGCTCGATCTTGCTGATGGCCCGGTAGGGGCACTGGTTGAAGCACTTGCCGCACTTGATGCATTTTTCCTGGTCGATGTGGCAGTGCTTGTCCTTATCTAAGTAAATCGCGTCCTTGGGGCACACGTTCATGCAGGGGTGGGAGATGCAGCCTTGGCAGCTGTCCGTGATACGGATCTGCTTGGGGGGGCAGGCGTTGCAGGCGAAGGGGATGATGTTCACCAGAGGCTCCTCAAAATACTTTTGGTCGGTGGCGGCCTCCTGGATGCTGGCGGAGATGGGCATCTGCTCCTCCGCAGACTGCAAGTTCATGCCCAGGGCAAGACGGAGCCGTTCCTGGACAATGGCCCGCTCCAGGAACACATCGTGGCGGTGCTTGGCCACCTCGCCCTGAATCATCTTGTAAGGGATCTCGTCCACACGGCTCAGGTCGCCGTCCTCATAGGCCAGACGGGCCACCTCGGTAAATACGTTGCGGCGGATATCGTCCACCGCGCTATGAACACCTCTCATATGTTCTCTTCCTCCATTGTACCGGGCGGTCGCATACCGTCCCGGGTATTGCGGCTCTATTATATAAAAGCCTTTGTTTTTTTGCAAGGACCTCCCACTGGAAAATCCTTGCAGGCCCCATTTTTTTCGGTTTCTCAACGGTGGCTTTGCCCGCTGCGAGAGACTTTCAGGTGGATTTCAGCTGAAACGTTCACAATAAACGCTATCCTGCGGCGGAGGGTTGTGATATAATCCTCCATATATCAAAACAGGAGGAGTTCCCCTTTATGGAGATGGATTGGAGACAGAGGCGCCTCATCGCCTTTCTTTCGATGGTTCTGGGTATTCTGGTAGCGGCCGTGCTGCTGGCGGCCGGCTTCCGTTACCACCAGTACCGGCAAGCGCTGGCCAGCACGGCGGAAAGCGGTCAGGACGCCGTCACCGCCACCCAGCACACCTACACCGCCCTGACATACAGCAACGGCGACACGATGCTTTCCTTCACCGTAGACCCGGAGACAGACCGCTGGTCCTGGGCCGACGACCCGGACTTTCCCCTGGACGACAGCACCGTCACGGAGATCTGCGGCCTTGTGGCCGGCCTGAAGCCCCAGCAGACCCTGGTGCCGGAGGGCACCATGGAATCCTATCAGCTGGATGACCCCCACGCCTACCTCACCGTCGCGGATGCCGGCGGCACCACCACGACCCTGACCTTCGGCAAGACCACCACCGACGGTACCAGCTACTACGCCCTGAAAAACGGCGACGAATCCACCGTGTACATCTATGACGGCGCCCTGATGGAAAAAATGGCCGTCCCCATTTACAGCATGATGGAGCTGCCGGTGCTGCCGGCCCTCACCGGCAAAACACTGGAGTCCATCACCTTCAGCGGGGAGGTCTCCACAGTCCTCACCGCCCAGCGGGCGGAGGGCAGCGCCGAGGCCACCTGGCGCTCCGGCGGAGCCAACGTCACTGATGCTCCCGCTGTCCAGGGCCTGCTGGGGGAGCTGGAAATGCTGACTCTCACCCGCTGCGTGGACTATAAGCCCACGGACGAGGCCGTGTCCCTGTGCGGCTTTGACGCTCCCGCCGCTCAGGTGGAGGCCATATACCGCACGGAGAGCGGGGCGGAGCTGTCCTTTTCCCTGACCGTGGGTGCCCAGACTCTGGACGGCAGCAGCCGCTATATACGCCTGGGCGGCGATTCCACCATTTATGAAACGGCAGCTGACAGCCTCACCAACCTGCTGGCCATCGCGGCCAACGGCCTGGAGGGCTGAGGCCCCTATTCACGGAGGTGCATTTTTCATGCGCGTACTGGTCATTGAGGACGAGGTCCGCCTGGCCGCCACCCTCCAGGACCTGCTGGAGCTGAACGGCTATACCGCCGATGTCCGCCACGACGGGGAAGCCGGCCTGGACGAGGCCCTCACCGGCATTTACGATGTCATCATCCTGGATGTGATGCTGCCCAAAATGGACGGCTTCACGGTGCTGCGGCGGCTGCGGGAGGCCGGCGCAGCCACGCCGGTCCTGATGCTCACGGCCCGGTCCGAGCTTTCCGACCGGGTGGAGGGATTGGACCGGGGCGCCGACTATTACCTGACCAAGCCCTTCGAACCCCGGGAGCTCATGGCCTGTGTCCGGGCCCTGACCCGGCGGCAGCCGGAGCTGCGGAACACGGATGTCCTCTCCTGTGGGGACCTGTCCCTGGACAAGGGCAGCTTTACCCTCTCCTGCGGTGAGCGGAGCGTCCGTCTCAGCCGCAAGGAATTCGACATGATGGAGCTGTTCATGCTGAATCAACGGCAGGTCATCACCAAGGAAAATCTGCTGGTGAAGATCTGGGGCTACGAATCCGATGCCGAAGACAACAATGTGGAGGTGTACGTCTCTTTCCTGCGGCGGAAGCTGGAGCACCTGCGCTCCCAGGTGAAGATCCGCACCATCCGCATGGTGGGCTACTGTTTGGAGACGCCGGCCTCCTGACCTGTTTTCCACATTTTCCACGGGTTTATCCACTTTTTCAACAAGGTTTTCAACAGGGGGCTTTTCCATGATCCGCAGGCTGCGTTTAAAATTTGTGGCCATTTGTATGGCACTGGTGACCGTGGTGCTGGCGGCGGTGTTTTCCTCGGTGTATATGACGGCGGCCCGCAATATGGAGAGCCTCAGCCGCCAGGTGCTCTACCGGGTGCTTCAGGATGACATTGGTATGCACGGTGGCATGTCCCAGCCGGACGCCAGCATCAGCATTGGCGGCGAGCAAGTACGCCTGCCCTATTTCACCGTCAATATCTGGGGCGATACCGTCTATGTCACCGGCGGCACCTACTCCAACCTGGAGAACACGGACACCCTGCGCTCCATCCTGGCGGAGTGTCTGGCCCAGGATGCCATGGAAGGCACCATCAGCAACTACCAAATGCGCTACCTGCGGCAGGACAACGGCCTTTACCAGAAGATCGCCTTTGTGGACATGTCCATGGAAACCGCCATGCTCCGGCGGCTCATGGGCGCATACCTGCTCATCGCTTTGGGGGCGCTGCTTTTGCTGCTGGGAGCGGCGGTGGTGCTGTCCCGCTGGGCCACGGCGCCGGTGGAGCGGGCCTGGCGCCAGCAGCGCCAGTTCCTGTCCGACGCTTCCCATGAGCTGAAAACCCCCTTGACCGTCATCCTCTCCAACGCGGAGCTGCTGGAGACTTCCCCACTGGCAGAAAGGCCCGCCCGCTGGGCGGACAACATCCACTCCGAGGCCCGGCGGATGAAATCCCTGGTGGAGGAAATGCTGACCCTGGCCCGGGCGGATAACGCCGTGCAGACCGCCGTGATGTCGGAGATGTCCCTTTCCACTACGGCGGAGGACTGTGCCTTGGCTTTCGAGCCGGTGGCCTTTGAGGCGGGGAAGACCCTGGAGTACCACATCATGGAGGATGTGGAGGTCCTGGGGGACCGGGACAAGCTGCGGCAGGTGGTCTCCGTACTGCTGGACAACGCCATCAAGTACGGCGCGCCGGCGGGCACCATCACCCTGGTCCTGCAAAAGACGGACCGGCAGGCCCGGCTGACGGTATCCAACCCCGGCGATCCCATCCCGCCGGAGCAGCTGCGGCGGCTTTTTGAGCGGTTTTACCGGGCGGACGCCTCCCGGGGGGAGCAGAGCGGCTTCGGCCTGGGACTGCCTATCGCCGCCGCCATCGCCGCCGAGCACAAGGGCACTTTGAAGGCGGAGAGCGACGCCGCCTCCACCCGCTTCATCTTCACCATGCCGCTGCTGAAAAAATAACGGAAAAAGCACCCCGGATGCAGGGCATCCGGGGTGCTTTCTTCACATTCAAATGACCATCTGGGCCAGGGACACCATGAGCGGCACCGTAACAATAGAGAGCACGGTGCTCAGGCAGACGGTGACCACACTGAACTCGTAGTCGCAGTCATACTGCTGGGCAAACACGCAGATGTTGGCGCCCACGGGAGTGGCGGCGGCCAGATAGGCGGCCAGAGCCACGTTCTGGTTGGAGATGGGCAGCGCCCAGAACACCGCCAGCACCGCCGCGGGGATCACCACCAGCCGCAGCAGTACACAGCCGTAGGCCCGCTTGTCCAGCAGCTTCCGCCAGGGGAGCTTGGCCATGTAGGTGCCCATTAAGATCATGGCCACCGGGGTGTTCATACCGGCGATATAGCCCAGAGTACTGGTGAGGATGCCCGGCACCGGCAGGCGGCTGAGGAACAGCGCGATGCCGATGACGATGGCGATGACCACCGGGTTTTTGGCGATGGTCTTGGCGGAGATCGAATCCCGCCGGTCCGTCATGATGTATACACCGTACGTCCACTGGAACAGGTTCAGCAAAGCCACGGAGGCCGCCATGTAGAAAACACCCTCGTCGCCGATGACTGCCTGGGCCAGGGGAATGCCGATAAAGCCGGCGTTGCAGAAGGCGGAGGCAAAGTTTTCAATGCGGCGGCGCTTGCCGTACACCAGGTAGGCGATGGCCATGGCCAGAAGAAAGGCCACCATGGCCAAACCCGCCGAGAGCGCCAGCTCAAGCAGGCGCTCTCGGGAGTATGTGGTGATATACGATTTGACGATGACGCAGGGGATGATGATCCGCAGCAGGATGGCGCCCAGGTCCTTGGTGCCCTGGGGGGAGAGGAAGCCTCTCCGGCTCAGGACGATGCCCACGGCCATCAGCAGCGCCATAATGGCGATCTGCCTTAGCAGGATCAAAATCAGCATGGTCTCTCTCAGCCGATGAAGCCAGCCAGGATACCGGCGATGACCACGGACAGGATGGTAACAGAGGTGAAGCCGGAGATGACGTAGGCGGTCTGGATGCGGGCGGTGACGGCGTCACGCTCTTCATCAGTCTGGGCAACGGCGTTGGTGATCTCGGTGGCGATAAGCTCGGTGCCGGGATAGCCGATCATCTGGCACATGGCGATACCGATGGCCAGCTTCTTGCTGCCCACGACCTTCCAGGCGGGCGTCAGCATGAAGACGATGAAGGTGAAGACCATGACCAGGACGAAGATGACCACGGTGGCAAAGCCGATGGAGGGCAGCATGGAAATGTCGATCTTTGCCAGGGAGGGGATGATGGTGCACAGGGACAGGAAGGAGAAGAAGCCGTTGGCCTTAGCCTGGTCACGCATGATGTTGGGAGGCACCAGGCCGGTGTTGCGGGCGGTGATGCCGAAGACCATGCACAGGATGGACATGTTGATGAAGCTCAGGGGAGTGGGCTTGAAGACCTTGGCGATCATCTGGGCCAGAACGATGGCGGTGGCGCCAATGGCCAGGCAGATGAAAGTGGTGTAGTACTTCTTGATGCCCTTCCACAGGGGCTCCTTGGCGGAAGCAGAGCTGGACTTGCTGCTCTGCTCGGCATACCAGCTGTAATTGGGGTCGGCGGCGTGCTTGGCCCGCAGGTCGGCAACCAGCTCGTTGGCCACGCTCAGGCCGCAGTTGGAGGCGGGCAGGGTGCCCACGAACTTCTGCACGGCGTAAATGAAGGTAGCCAGAGCCGCGGCGGCAGCCAGGCCCTTTTCGTCGCAGGCCTGGACCATGGTGGTGGTGGCCACGATACCGCCGTTGACAACAGGAGCGGCAGCCAGGGCGAAGTCCTTGCCAATAATGGGGATGGCTACGCAGCAGCCCACGATGGCGGCAGCCATACCGATGATGGCGCCCACCACGGTGCGCCACTCACGGCGCAGGGTGGCCAGGTCCACGGATGTACCCATGTTGAACAGCAGGAAATACTGGCCCAGGGAAGCCACACCGGCGAAACCGGCGGTGGTCATGATGTCAGCGGGGTAGATGCCCGTCAGGAACAGGACCAGGAAGCCCATCATGATGACGAACATGGAAGAGATCTTGGCCTTCGTGAGAGCGCCCACCAGGTCGCCCAGGAAGAAAATCAGCAAGATCATAAATACTGCCTGATATTGTGTCAATTCCATATCAGATACCTCCTAAATTTTTTACACACACAGATTTATTTAGACTCGCAGCGTGCCGCGAAAGTCTCGATAAGGGCCTGAGCCAACTGTCCGGATTTGTAGAAGTCCTCCAGGACCAGCTGCTCATTTTTGGTATGGTTCTTCGTATAGCCGGTGGCGACGCCCACAGTGGCCATGCCCTTGTTGTTGTAGATGTTGGCGTCCATACCGCCGCCGCCCACCTCGGCCCGGTAGTTCAGGCCCAGCTTCTCGCAGGCGGCTCTCGCCACCACCAGGGCCTCGTCCTCCTCGGGGATGGCAAAGGGCAGGAAGTTTTCGATCTTTTCCACCTTGATGCCGGCACCGTGCTCGGCGGCCACCTTCTTGCAGTGGTCCTCGAAATAGGCCACATAATCCGCCAGGCGCTGGAAATCACGGCTGCGGGCCTCGCCCTTGAAGGAGGCAAAGTCACACACCACGTTGCGGGCGGAAGAGCCGGTGGAGAGCATGGGGAAGTTGGCGGTGGACATCTCGTCCAGGCGGCCCTGCTTCAGGGTAGACAGGATGTCGCACATGGTCTTGGCGGCATCGATGCCCTTTTCCGGCTCGTTGCCGGCGTGAGCGGGACGGCCGGTGATCTCCACATTCAGGTGGAACATACCGGGAGCACCGTTGACAAAGCGGCCAATGCCGCCGGGAGAGTCGAAGATGTAGCCCACGCGGGACTGGATCAGGGACATGTCCAGAGCCTTGGCGCCGAAAAGGCCGGTTTCTTCTCCCACGGAGAACACCACCTCGATACGGGGCAGGGGCGTCCCGGCGGCGAGCACCTGCCGCAGGCCCTCCAAAATGGCGCACACGCCGGAGATGTCATCAGCAGCCAGAATGGTGGTGCCGTCGGAGTACAGTACGCCGTCCTTTTCCACGGGCTTGATGCCAAGACCGTTGGGAACGCGGTCCATATGGGAGCTGAGGAACAAAGAGCCCTTCCGCTCACCCTCCCGCACGGCGATGACGTTGCCGCACTCGCCGCCGAAGGTGTCACCGGCGTTGTCCCGGGTGACGGTAAAATCCAGGGCCTCCATCTTCTCCGTCAGCTTGTCGGCGATGGCGGTTTCCTTGCCGGCGGCGGAGTCCGTGGTCAGCAGCTCAATCAGTTCGTTGTACATTCTTTCGTTTTTCATGGGTTTCCCTCCTCTGAGTTTGGGATGTCACAGGGTATTACTTTAAACAAGTGAACCAATTTATTTTCAAAGGTATCACTTGCACCCTGTCTTTAATAGGTGTAAAATAATGTCCGAAATTATTTTTTATGTCTTAAATTTTCGAAACGGAGAATTTTGTGATGAAAATTGGTGTGATTGGACCGGAAATTACGGTGAATGTGGTACGCCGGGTGGCAGAGCGGGAGCTGCCGGACATCCAGTTCCTCTATCACTGCTCGGAATTTTATGAGCAGTCCGGGGACATGGCCGCGGAATTGCAGGCGGACCGGGAGGTGGACGGCATTTTGTTCACCGGCCCCACCAACTACGCCTACGCCCGCAACCGGGTGACGCCCACCATCCCCTGGAGCTTTCTGCCCCACAACCGCACCTCCGTTCTCCAAGCCTTTCTGGAGGCCATGACCCTTTACCGCAGCGATCTGAAGGCCATCAGCGTGGACCGCTACGAGCCGGACCTTCTGAACCGGGTGCTGGAGAGCGCCGGCATCCACGGGGCGGAGATCCACCGGGCCCCCTTCGACTTCGAGGACCCCGCCTTTGAGAAAAAGCTGCTGGATTTCCACCGGGACTGCTACCTGCGGGGAGAGGTGTCCGTGTGCTTTACCAGTATGCAGCACATTTTGGATCCCCTGCGGGCGGAGGGCATTCCCTGCATCCGCATCTGCCCCTCGGAGGAGGCGGTCCAGGAACAGGTACACCACCTCCAGATCCTGGACCTCTCCGCCCGGGAGAACCAAGGCAAGCTGGCGGTCATCGCCATTCATTTTGATTATACGTTTGATGACGAGCACGACCTATTCCTTCGGGAATGGGAGAAGGTCCGCTATCAGAACGAGTTCAAGGAGCGGGTGTACGCCCTGGCCCAGCGGATGGAAGCCGCCGTGTTCGGCGGCGGCCTGGACCACTTTTTTATCGCCACCACCCGCACCATGCTCATGAACGTGTTTTTGAAAGACAAGGAGTATTGCCGCCTGCTGCAATACGGCCAGCGGTCCCCGGAGTACCAGGTCTGGCTGGGTATCGGCATTGGCAACTCCATGCTGGAGGCCAAGTCCCGGGCCCACATGGCCCTGAACCACGCCGTGGCGGACCGGTCCGGCAGCTCCTACCTGGTGGAAAATGAACAGCAGGTGGCGGAGCCCCTGGAATACGACGGGATGCTGCCGGTGGAGCAGGCCCGGGCCTTTTTTGCCAAAAAGCTCCAAGTGGGCACCGACACCCTGAAAAAGCTCCAGCGGGCCCTGCGCCAGTACGGCGACACCATGACCTCCGAGGAGCTGGCCCAGCGGCTGAACATTACGCCCCGCAGTGTCAACCGCATCATCGCCCGGCTGGAGGAGGAGGGCTGTGTCACCATCGTGGGCAAGCGGTCCACCGGCAAGGGCCGTCCCGCCCGGGTCATGAAGCTGGTTTTGCCGGATATTCCGTCGGGGGAGGGGACCGTCACGCCGTTGGACCTGGGCGGTCTGTAAGGCATCCATGACATACAAAAACCGGAGGATTTCCGTCCTCCGGTTTTTCTTTACTTCTTCTCCACCTTGGCATCCATGATGTCCTTGTCCACACAGAAGAAGGTAAACTCTCCGGTGGCGATGAGTTTGCCGTCATCCCCGGTGATGTCCACTGCCGTCAGCACCGTGGAGCGCCCCCGGTGGCGGACAGTGGCCGTGGCCCGGACGGTGCCTTCCGACTGGTTGCGCAGGAAGTGAAGGGCGCTGGTCTGTGTGACATAGTACCGGCCGTCCGTGTGGGCGGCGGTGCCGGTGGCGTTGTCCGCCAGGGTATAGATGGCGCCGCCGTGGACCATGCCGTAGGGGTTTTTGCTCTCCGGCCGGATGGTCAGCTTGAATACCGCCCGGTCCCGTTCCACGGATTCCATCTCGATAAAATTATGGTGCATGAAGCCGTTTTTCTTCTGCCGCTCCTGAATTCTTTCTTCGATCTCCGTCATGAAACATCCTCATTTCTCACATTTGCCCTCTAGTGTACCATGGCTTTTTCCGCTTTTCCACATTTTTTTCAAAAGAGGGTTGACAAATGTCTTTCAATGCGTATACTGAACATATGAACAATCATTCATTTGTTGAGGAGGAGCCATGGAAGACCGTTACAACGTCGAATGCTGCGACTTTATCCACGCTCACGAGGAGATCGTGGAAAAGGTGCGCCGGGAGCTGCCGGGGGAGGACGCCCTGTACGACCTGTGCGAGCTGTTCCGCATTTTCGGCGACTCCACCCGCATCCGCATCCTGTATGTATTGTTTGAGGCGGAGATGTGCGTGTGCGACATCGCGGCGCTGCTGGGCATGACCCAGTCCGCTATCTCCCACCAGCTGCGGGCGCTGAAAAACGCGCGGCTGGTGAAGGCCCGCCGGGAGGGCAAGACCGTGTTTTACTCCCTGGCGGATGACCATGTGAAGACCATCATCGACCAGGGTCTGGAGCATGTGGCTGAATAAATTTTCCACATTTTTATAAAACTTGGGAGGAACAAAACATGAAAAAGCGTTACAAATTCGTTGTGGACTGCGCCAACTGCGCCGCCAAGGTGGAAGCTGCCGTCAAGAAGATCGACGGCGTCAACGACGCCACGGTGAACTTTATGGCCCAGAAGCTGGTGCTGGACGCCGATGACGCCCGGTTTGACGAAATTTTGAAGGAAGTCGAGGCCGTGGCCAAAAAGGTGGAGCCCGACTGCGAGCTGTTTGTGTAAAGTCCCGCCGCTCCGGGGAATGCGGCCATTTCCCGGAGCGGACCATCTAATTGAAAATCCCGCCGTCCAGTCCGGAATTCCGGGGCTGGACTCATTTTGACCCTTTTCCCTGGAAGGAGGCATTTTCCGTGAACGATCTTACAAAAAAGCAGAAAAAAATGCTGCGGCGCATCCTCCTCTCCGCCGTGTTGCTGGTCCTTGTGAAGGTCCTGTGCGGCCTGGAGGTGCTGCCGGAGCACGGTCTTTTGACAGCCCTGTGCTATCTGGCCCCCTACGCCGTCATCGGCTGGGATGTGCTGTACAAGGCCGTCCGCAACATTCTGGGCGGCCAGGTGTTTGACGAAAACTTCCTCATGGCCCTGGCCACCGTGGGCGCCTTTGCCACGGCGGAGTACGCCGAGGCAGTGTTTGTCATGCTGCTTTACCAGGTGGGCGAGCTGTTCCAGGACTACGCCGTGGGCAAGTCCCGCCAGTCCATTGCCGCCCTCATGGACATCCGCCCGGACACCGCCAACCTGGAAACGGAGGGCGGCGAAACGGAGGAAGTGGACCCGGAGGATGTGGAAGTGGGCGCCGTCATCGTGGTGAAGCCTGGCGAGCGAGTACCCCTGGACGGCACAGTTCTCACCGGAGAATCCTCTCTGGATACCGCCGCCCTCACCGGAGAATCCGTGCCCCGGGACGTGGGCGTGGGGGACGATGTCATCAGCGGCTGCGTGAACCAGACCGGCGTTCTCCGCATCCGGGTGACCCGGCCCTGTGAAGAGTCCACCGTGTCTAAAATTCTGGACCTGGTGGAAAACGCCAGCGAGAAAAAATCCACCAGTGAGAACTTCATCACCCGCTTTGCCCGGTACTACACCCCCTGCGTGGTGCTGGCTGCCGCGGCGCTGTTCCTCATTCCCACAGTGCTGCTGGCCCTGGGAACGCCTCTGGGCTTTTTGAACGGCACTGTCTGGACGGACTGGCTCCACCGGGCTCTCATCTTCCTGGTCATCTCCTGCCCCTGCGCGTTGGTGATCTCCGTACCGCTGAGCTTTTTCGGCGGCATCGGCGGCGCCAGCAAGTGCGGCATCCTGGTGAAGGGCAGCAACTACCTGGAGGCCCTGGCCAAGACGGAGACCATCATTTTCGACAAAACCGGTACCCTGACCAAGGGCACCTTCACCGTCACCGCCGTCCATCCCGAGGAGGGCTTCACACAAGAGCAGGTGCTGGAATCCGCCGCCCTGGCGGAGCAGTATTCGGATCACCCCATCTCCGTGTCCCTGCGGAAGGCCTGTGGGCTGAAGCCAGACGCCGCCCGGGTGTCGGATGTGGAGGAGATCGCTGGTCACGGCGTGTGCGCCAAGGTGGACGGCAGGACCGTATGTGTGGGCAATAGCCGCCTCATGGAGCGGCAGAACGTAAACTGGCTGCCCTGTGAGCTGCCGGGCACCATCGTCCACGTGACGGTGGACGGCTTCTACGCCGGACACATCGTCATCTCGGACCTGCCCAAGGAGGACGCCAAGGAGGCCATTGCCGACCTGAAGGCCAACGGCGTGAAAAAGACCGTCATGCTCACCGGCGACGCCGAAGCGGTTGCAAAGTCCGTGGCCGCGGAGCTGGGGGTGGACGAATACCACGCCGAGCTGCTGCCGGCGGACAAAGTGGAGTGGGCGGAGCGCATCCTCTCCACCAAGCAGGCGGAGTCCCGGGTGGCCTTCGTGGGCGACGGCATCAACGACGCCCCGGTCCTCAGCCGGGCGGACATCGGCATCGCCATGGGCGCTCTGGGCAGCGACGCCGCCATTGAGGCAGCGGACATCGTCCTCATGGATGACAAGCCCTCCAAGATCGCCACGGCCATGCGCATCTCCCGCAAGACCCTGCGCATCGTGAAGCAGAACATTTGGTTCGCCCTGGGCGTCAAGGGCGCGGTGCTGGTGCTGGGTGCCTTCGGCGCGGCCACTATGTGGGAGGCCGTGTTCGCCGACGTGGGCGTTGCCTTTATCGCCATCCTCAACGCCATGCGGTGTTTGCGGGTGGAGGAATTCCGAAAATAACACAGCAAGAAAAAGACCGCCCACGGCGGTCTTTTTTTGCATCCTTGATAAACGCGGCGGGAGGCGGTATATTGGACCTATCCATACACCGCCTCATGGACACATTTTAAATAAATGTTGCGGGAGGAAACACCGATGGATGTGGAAAGGACACTCACCGCCTTGACAGGAAAGGATACGAAGCAGGCCTATGGCATGCTGTTGGAGTTGGAGCGTCTCTCGGAGGCGTCCGACTGCCTGTATCCGGAGGCCCGCCGCTTTGCGGACATGGTTCGCAGCAGCCGCTATGCCGTCCGGGTCCGGGGTTTTCGGCTTCTTTGCAAGCAGGCCCGTTGGGACGGGAGCGGCACCCTGGACCGGGAGCTGGAGGAAGCTCTCTCTATTTTACAGGACGAAAAGCCAACCGCCGTGCGGCAGGCCTTGGCGGCCCTGAAGTAGGATGTTGTCCCTTATAAAAGGGTGCTTTGGAAGGCGATCCGCCACCAGGCGGAAGCCATCAACACGGCGCGTTATCCGGATTCCATGCAGAGCCTTATTGAAAAGGATGTGCAGTCTCTGCTGGAAAAAATGGACGCTTGAGGAACAAAAAAAGACCGCCGATGACGGTCTTTTTTTGTTTATTCCAGCGTGTCCAACTCCGCCTGCCACAACGTGATTTTCGCGTCGCTGGGCATTCTCCAGTCGCCCCGGGGAGACAGGGCCACGGAGCCCACCTTGGGACCGTCGGGGACGCAGTTGCGCTTGAACTGCTGGGAGAAGAAGCGGCGGTAGAAGGTCTTCAGCCACTTCAAAATGACCTCCCGGCTGTATTTTCCGCCCAGGGCATACACCGCCAGCCGGTACACCTTCCGGGGAGAGAATCCCCAGCGGAGCATATAGTACAGGAAGAAGTCGTGAAGCTCGTAGGGCCCCACCAGGTCCTCGGTCTTCTGGCTGATCTGCCCCTGAACAGCGGGCAACAGCTCCGGGGAGACGGGGGTGTCCAGAATGTCCTCCAGCACATCATGGAGGGCCTCGTCCTTTTTGGCGTTGTCCCGGGCCAGATACCCCACCAGATGCCGCACCAGGGTCTTGGGAATGGAGCAGTTGACGGCGTACATGCTCATGTGGTCGCCGTTGTAGGTGCACCAACCCAGCGCCAGCTCGCTGAGGTCGCCGGTGCCGATGACGATGCCGCCGCTCTGGTTGGCGATGTCCATGAGGACCTGGGTCCGCTCCCGGGCCTGGCCGTTTTCAAAGGTGACGGAGTGGTCCTCCATGTCGTGGCCGATATCCTTGAAATGGCTGCGGACAGAGTTGGAGATGTCCACAGTGCGCAGGGTAGCACCCATCTGCTCCGCCAGAATGACGGCGTTGTTGCGGGTGCGGTCCGTGGTGCCGAAGCAGGGCATGGTGACGGCCACAATATCCGTCATGGGCCGGTCCAGCATCTTCATGGCAAGGCCGGTGATAAGCACCGCCAGGGTGGAATCCAGACCGCCGGAGAGGCCCACCACCGCCGTTTTGGTGCCGGTGTGCTCCAGCCGCTGCTTCAATCCCAGAGAGGCAATGAGCAAAATTTCCCGGCAGCGGGCGTCCCGGTCCTCCTTGCCCTCGGGGACAAAGGGCTGGGGCGCAACGTACCGGGTGAGCTTTGTGGCAGAGATGGTCAGGGTGAAGGGGACTTCCCACACCGCAGGTGCTTGGTCAAACATCTGCGTCCGGCGGCGCTCATAGCACAGCTTCTGCACATCCACCTCAGAGACCAGCAAGCCTCCGTCGAACCGCCGCTCCGCCAGAAGCGTACCGTTTTCCGCAACCATCTGATGGGCGCCGAACACCACATCGGAAGAGGATTCCCCCTCGCCACAGCTGGTATAGACATAGCCGCACATCAGCTTTGCCGACTGCATCGTCACCAGCTGGCGGCGGTAGCTGTCCTTGCCGATGATGTCGTTGCTGGCGGACAGGTTGCCCACCACAGTGGCCCCGGCCGCCGCCAGGTCCACGGCGGGGGAGCAGGGAGCCCACATATCCTCACAGATCTCAAAGCCCAGCGCCAAGTCCCGCATGGTGGAGCAGCGGAACACCAACTTGTTCCCGAAGGGTACTGACTTGCCAAACAGGGTCACTGTCCCGTTTTCCTCCGGAGCGGCAGCAAACTGGCGCTTTTCATAAAATTCGCTGTAATTGGGCAGATGTGTCTTTGGAACCACACCCAAAACATTTCCTCTTTGTATAATTGCTGCACAATTGTACAATTTGTTGTGAACTTTCAGGGGCAGGCCCACGGCGGTGACCACCTCCAGGTTCCGGGTGGCCTCCAGAACAGTGGACAGTGCCTGCTCCGCGCCCCGCAACAGGGCGTCCTGGTAAAACAGGTCGCCGCAGGTGTAGCCGGTGAGGCCCAGCTCCGGCAGCACCAGCACCTTGGCGCCGGCCTTTTCCGCCTTGCGCATCAGGGTAAAGGTCTGTTCCGCGTTATAGTCGCAGTCCGCCAGACGCAGCTTGGGCGTGCCACATGCAACGGTGATGAAGCCATCTCTCATATGAAAAACCTCCTGTTGGGAATGTCTCTTGCTTGTATTTTACACCGGGCTGTTAGCTTTTACAAGGGAGCCTTTGTCCATTCCGATCTCTCCGGCAGGGAAGCACTGGCGGCAAGACACAAAAAGGACCGCCAACGGCGGTCCTTTTTGCTGTGTGTGTTTTAGGAGGGAGAAAACGCATTGGGCTTGGGAGGACCCTTTGCTTGAGTATAAGATACTAAATAAATTTGACCGAATTATGTTTTTCTTATGAACAGTTTGTGAATGTTTTCCGGAGAAATCGTTTACCTGCAAAATTCTTTCAAAAAGCGCGGGGAGATTTTCCACAGGCTCTCACTTAAACTTCCGGCTCTCCATCACCGCCATCTCATCGCAGCGGTTGTTATACTCGTTTTCCGCGTGACCTTTGACCCAGTGGTAGTGGAGGGTGTGGATATCCGTCAGAGCCAGCAGGCGGTCCCACAGGTCCGGGTTCAGGGCGGGCTTTTTGTCGCTTTTCACCCAGCCCCGGGCCTTCCAGCCCTTGGCCCAGCCCTTGGAGAGGCCGTCGATGACGTATTTGGAATCGGACCACAGCTCCACAATGCAGGGCTCCTTCAAAAGGGACAGGGCCTGGATGACGGCGGTGAGCTCCATGCGGTTGTTGGTGGTCTCCGCCTCGCCGCCGGACAATTCACGCTTGTGGGGGCCGTAGAGGAGGATGGCGCCCCATCCTCCCGGGCCGGGATTGCCGGAGCAGGCGCCGTCGGTGTAGATCGTGACTGTTTTCATAGGGTTCCTTTCCGAAAAAGGGTTGCTCTCCTCCGGGAAATATTCCCAGAGGAGAGCTTTTTTACTCTTTACAGCTCTTTCAAAATCTCTTTCCGCTTTTCTTCGTACTCCTCTTGGGTAATGAGGCTGCGGTCATAAAGGCTTTGCAGCTCCTGGAGCCGCTGCTCTGTATCCCGGATACCGCCAGTGGGAGATGTGTCGTCTTCGATGCTGATCTCCGGTCCCACGTATCCTTTCCCAAAGGCGCAATATCCGTTGTATGCGGTGATGCCCACGGCCATCAATGTCCAGAGGATACCGAAAGGACCAAAGGTGGGGATGACGACAAATACGCCGATGAGGATGAAGATGGAGCCCCATATCACGCCGAAGGCCCCCTGGGTCTTGCTGGGCCGGTAGATGACTCGTTTTTTCCGCATAAGGCCTCCTTACCGTTTACGCCTCGACGCCGGTTTCCGTCTCTTGGGATTCGTCCTTGTCCGCCAGGGCCAGGGAAATGACCCGGTCGCCCTCCTCCTTGAAGCGCATGACGATGACGCCCTGGGTGGCGCGGCCGGCAATGCGGATATTCTCCACGGCGGTGCGGATGAGAATGCCCGCCTGGGTCACCAGAAGCAGGTCCTCGCTGCCGTCCACCACCTTGACGCCCACGACGCCTCCGGTCTTTTCCGTCACCATGTAGTTCTTGATGCCGAGGCCGCCCCGGTTGGTAATGCGGTACTCCTCCACGGGGGTGCGCTTGCCGTAGCCCTTCTCCGTAATGGAGAGGACACACTTGCCCTCGGCGGCCCGGGCGGCGCCCACCACATAGTCGCCCTCCCGGAGCCGGATGCCCCTGACGCCCACGGCGGTGCGGCCCATGGGCCGGATGTCGTTTTCGTCGAAGCAGACCGCCTGACCATCATGGGTGGCGATGAGGATCTTCTTGGTACCGTCGGTCTCCCGAACGGTGACCAAAGCGTCGCCCTCATCCAGGGTCAGAGCGCGGATGCCGTTATTGCGCAGGTTCTTCAGGGTGGACACCGGCAGGCGCTTCACGGTACCGTTGCGGGTGACCATGACCAGGTACAGCTCCTCGTGGCTGGTCTCCCGGAAGTGGAGCATGGTCTGGACCCGCTCGCCCTGCTCCACCTGGAGGATGTTGACGATATTGGTGCCCTTGGCCGTCTTGCCGGATTCGGGAATTTGGTAGCCCTTCTTCCGGTAGACCTTGCCGGTGTCGGTGAAGAAGAGGATATAGTCATGGGTGGAGGCGGTGAACACATCCACCACATAGTCCTCCTCCCGGGTGGTGATGCCCTTCTTTCCCATGCCGCCCTTGGACTGGGCGGTATACTCGCTGACGGGGGTGCGCTTGATGTAGCCCGCCTGGGTGAGGGTGAAGACACACTGTTCCTCCTCGATGAGGTCCTCGATGTCGATCTCATCCTCTACGTCCTGGATCTCGGTCTTGCGATCATCGCCGTACTTTTCGGCGATGGCGGTGAGCTCCTCCTTCAAAATCTGGCGGACCAGACCCTCGTCGGAGAGGACTTTGTTGTACCAGGCGATCTTCTCCTCCAGCTCCTTGTACTCCGTCTCCAGCTTCTCCCGGTCCAGACCCTGGAGGGCCTTGAGGCGCATGTCCAGAATGGCCTGGGCCTGGATGTCATCCAGGCCGAAGCGGGCCATGAGGTTTTCCTTGGCATCATCATAGCTGGAACGAATGATCTTGATGACCTCGTCGATATTATCCTGGGCCACCAGCAGGCCCTCCAGCAGGTGGGCCCGCTCCTGGGCCTTTTTCAAATCGTACTTCGTCCGCCGGACGATGATCTCCTCCTGGAAGGCCAGGTACTCGTCGATGATGTGCCGCAGGGAGAGAATTTTCGGCTGGGACTGGTTCTGCACCAGGGCCAGCATGTTGATGGCAAACGTCGTTTGCAGCTGGGTCTGGGCAAACAGGCGGTTGAGGACCACCTGGGGGTTGGCGTCCCGCTTCAGCTCAATGACAATGCGCATACCGTTGCGATCGGACTCGTCCCGGATGTCGGAAATGCCCTCCAGCCGCTTGTCCTCTACCTGCTCGGCCATGTTCTTGATGAGCATCCGCTTATTGACCTGATAGGGGATCTCCGTGATGACGATGCGGGTGCGGTCCTTGCCGAACTCCTCGAATTCGTGGCGGGACCGGATGACCAGCCGTCCCCGTCCGGTGGCGTAGGCCGCCCGGATGCCGCTGCGGCCCATGATGATGCCCCGGGTGGGGAAGTCAGGGCCCTTCACGTGCTGCATCAGGTCCGCCAGGGTGGCCTCCGGGTCGTCCAGCACGCAGATGCAGGCGCCGATGACCTCCCGCAGGTTGTGGGGTGGGATATTGGTGGCCATGCCCACGGCGATGCCGCTGGAGCCGTTCACCAGGAGGTTAGGAAAGCGGGAAGGGAGGACCCGGGGCTCCTTACGGGACTCATCAAAGTTGGGGTCCCAGTCCACGGTGTCCTTGTCGATGTCCCGCAGCATCTCGTTGGAGATTTTGGCCAAACGGGCCTCGGTGTAACGGTAGGCTGCCGGGGGGTCGCCATCCACGGAGCCGAAGTTGCCGTGGCCGTCCACCAGCATGTAGCGCATGGAGAAGTCCTGGGCCAGGCGGACCAGGGCGTCGTACACGGAGGCGTCGCCGTGGGGATGATACCGGCCCAGCACGTCGCCCACGCAGGTGGCGGACTTTTTGAAGGGCCGGTCAGAGGTCAGGTTGTCCTCGTACATGGCGTACAGGATGCGGCGGTGGACGGGCTTCAGGCCGTCCCGCACATCCGGCAGGGCCCGGCCCACAATGACGCTCATGGCGTACTCAATGTAGGATTTCTCCATCTCGGGGACCAGGGGGGATTCCACGATCCGCTGGTCGGGATACCGGATCTCCTCGGGGTCGTATTGGGGTTTTTTAGACATGTCGGTATCCCTCCTTTAATAATCCAGATTCACCGCGTAGCGGGCGTTTTTCTCGATAAATTCTTTTCTGGGCTCCACCTTTTCGCCCATCAAAATCGTAAAGGTCTCGTCGGCCTTCACGGCATCGTCCAGGGTGATGCGGCGCAGCGTCCGCTTCTCCGGGTCCATGGTGGTCTCCCACAACTCGTGGGGGTTCATCTCGCCCAGGCCCTTGAAGCGGCTGATATCCACCTTCACATTGGGGTTGCCGCCGCGAAGCTCCGCGGAGATGGCGTCCCGCTCCTCGTCGGAGAAGGCCACACGGGTGGTCTTACCCCTGGTCAGCTTATACAGGGGCGGCACGGCGGAGTAGACATACCCCTGCTCAATGAGGGGCCGCATGAAGCGGAAGAAGAAGGTCAAAAGCAGGGTGCGGATGTGGGAGCCGTCCACATCGGCATCGGCCATGATGATGACCTTGTGATAGCGGAGCTTAGCGGGGTCGAACTCATCGCCGATGCCGGCGCCCAGGGCCGTAATGACCGGCTGGAGCTTGTCGTTGCCGTACACCTTGTCCGCCCGGGCCTTCTCCACGTTCAGCATCTTGCCCCAAAGAGGCAGGATGGCCTGGAACCGGGAGTCCCGGCCCTGGGTGGCGGAGCCGCCTGCGGAGTCACCCTCGACGATGTAGATTTCCGTCAGCTCGGGGTTATTCTCATTGCAGTCCCGCAGCTTGTCGGGCATGGCGGCGCCGCCGAGAGCCGTCTTGCGGCGGATGGATTCCCGGGCTTTCTTGGCCGCCTCCCGGGCACGATTGGCGGTGAGGGCCTTGTCCAGGATCATACGGCCCACCTGGGGGTTCTCCTCCAGGAAGATCTCCAGCTTGTCGGAGACGATGTTGTTTACCAGGGTCCGAATTTCGCTGTTGCCCAGCTTGGCCTTGGTCTGGCCCTCGAACTGGGCCTCTGTCAACTTCACGGAAATGACGCAGGTGAGGCCCTCCCGGCAGTCCTCACCGGAGACCTTCTCGTCATCCTTGAGCATTTTGATCTTGCGGCCATAGGCGTTGAGCACGGAGGTTAATGCCCGCTTGAAGCCCTCCTCATGCATACCGCCCTCGGGGGTGTGGACGTTGTTGGCGAAGGACAAAATAGTCTCGTTATAGCCGTCGTTATACTGGAGGGCAACCTCCGCCACAGAGTCGTCCTTCTGGCCGGCCATGTAGATAACGCTGGGGTGCAGGGCGTCCTTGCTCTTGTTGAGCCAGGTGACAAACTCCCGGATGCCGCCCTCGTAGCACATGTTGTCTTCCTGCTCCTGGCCGGGTCTTTTATCCACGGTGCGGATGCGCAGGCCCGCGTTCAGGAAAGCTTCCTCCCGCATGCGGGTGTGGAGGGTATCGTAATTGTAGACGGTGTCCTCAAACATTTCCGGGTCCGGCTTAAATGTAACGGTGGTGCCGGTATGGTCCGTAGTGCCGACAACAGTCATCTCCTCCGTCACATGTCCACGGGAGAACTTCATCTCGTAGACCTTGCCGCCCCGGTGGACCTGGACCGTCAGCCATTCACTGAGAGCATTCACCACGGAAGCACCCACGCCGTGGAGACCGCCGGAGACCTTGTAGCCGCCGCCGCCGAATTTGCCGCCGGCGTGTAGAACGGTATATACCACCTCCAGGGCGGGCTTGCCCGTCTGAGCCTGGATGTCCACGGGAATACCGCGGCCGTTGTCCACCACGGTGATGGTATTGTCCTCGTTGATCCGCACCAGGATGTCCGTGCAGTAGCCGGCCAAGGCCTCATCGATGGCGTTGTCCACGATCTCATACACCAGATGGTGGAGACCGGAGGTGGATGTGGAGCCGATATACATGCCGGGCCGCTTCCGGACAGCCTCCAAACCCTCCAGAACCTGGATCTCGGAGGCATCGTACTCATTGGCCGTATCCACGGCGGTGGAATTTAAAATCTCGTTTTCTGCCATGTGGTTTCTCCTTTCAAGGGGGTCGTTTTCCTCATACAAGGCAAGAAGAGCCGGGCCGGAACCGATTTCCGGCCCGTTTCTCCTTACCTCGAACTGTTTGTTAAAATTCCAACTTCCGGCTCTCCGCCCGGTTTTTCAGGGTGGGGGGAGCCAGCTGGCTCAGATATACGATTTGAGGATGGTAGGGGTGGTCGCAAACCACGAAGGACTTGGGCAGGTTGCCGGACACATCCAGCACCACGCCCTCCTGCTCCGCCGCGGCCAGATACTCCCGGGTGCGCTTGCCGTAGCTGCACTTGTCCAGGTCAAAAATGCCGATGATACGGTGGTCGGAAACGATCTCGTTTTGGCCTAAGTGAAGATACATATTTGGCTCCTTTGATGCACACAGGATTTTCAAATGACATACAGGCTTTTCACACTCCGCGTACCAGGCGCCACAGCCCTTTCAAAAGCTTGGAGACCGCCCAGCCGCACAGGGTCAGGACCTCGTAAACGCCCCAGAACAGGAGGATCACTCCCGCGGACAAGGGCAGTCCCGCCAAAAGGCACAGGACAAGTCCCAACACACCCAGAAGCGCCGGCAGCCACAAAAGCCACCGGACCGTTTTACACAGGAGGCATAAAAGCAGCTGACCGAAAAAGGCGATGGCCAGCAAAACACCCATAAGGCCCAACACAACACCCGCCAGAGCGCCCAAGGCCGCCAGGGCGGGAAGAGCCAGAAAAACATGGAACATCCTTTTTCTCCTTATATTGCCAACGAGTCGGGCATTTTTACACGATCACACCCTGTTCCACGTGAAACACCCGGCCGCCCAGCATCTGCGGCAGACGGTCATCCTCGCAGCAGGTGATGAAGACCTGTCCGCCGGCGATGCGGTTCAGCACGAATTCCTGGCGCTTTGGGTCCAGCTCGCTGAGCACATCATCCAACAGCAGCACCGGATATTCCCCGGTGGCGTTTTTGTAGATTTCCCGCTCCGCCAGCTTCATGGAAAGGGCCGCCGTCCGGGTCTGGCCCTGGGAGGCGTAGCTTTTGGCGTCCCGGCCGTCGATGGTGACCAGCAGGTCGTCCTTGTGAGGGCCGGACAAGCACAGACGGGAAGCCCGCTCCGCCGTCTGGTGTTCTTCCATGTGGCGGCGCAGCTGCTCCGTGAGAACGGACACCTCCGCCGACGGGTCCGTAATGGAAGACACCGTCTGATACCGGACCTCCAGCGTCTCCCGGCCGCCGGAGCACTCCCGGTGATGCATGGCGGCGTACTCGTTCAGCCGCGCCGTGAACTGGCTGCGGTAGTGGACCAGCACGGCGCCGTACCGCACCAGCTGCTCATTGAAATCCGGCAGAGCCGCCAGCAGATCCGGCCGCTCCTCGCTGTCCCGCAGGATGCGGGTCTTGTGGTCATAGGCCCGGTTATAGGCGGAAAGGGCGGCGGCATACCGGGGGCGAAGTTGACATAACGCATTATCCATAAACCTCCGCCTCGCAGCGGCACCCTCCCGGATGAGATACAGGTCATCAGGGCAGAAGAAGACGGTGTTGTACACCTGGCTCAGCTCCGCGCTGTTTTTCGCCGGCACCTGGTTAACGGACATTTTCCGCCGCCGGTCCCGAAACAGATCCACCCGGACCCGAAAATCCCGGTCTCTGGCAAAAATTTTTGCCTCTATCCGGGCGGAAGGTGCGTCAAAGCCGATCATTTCCCGGTCTGTTCTGGCCCGGGGAGACTTGCCGCAGGAAAGGTAGACCAGCGCCTCCAGCAGGTTGGTCTTGCCCTGGGCGTTCTCGCCGAAAATGACGTTGCACCGAGGGTCGAAATCCGCCGACTGGTTTCCATAATTCCGGAAGGACTGGAGCGTCAGCCCGTCAATCCGCATAGGCCGCCGTGTAGTGCTGTCCCTGGAAGGCCACGTCGTCGCCGGGTCGTATTTTCTTGCCCCGCATGGTGCAGACCTCCCCGTTTACCGTGACCTCGCCGGCCTGGATGCGCTCCTTGGCCTCGCCGCCGGTTTCCACCAGGTTGGCAAATTTCAAAAGGTCTTGGAGCTTGATATATTCCGTTGTAATGATAATGGTTTTCATAGCGTTCCTGACTTTTTACAAATTTTATCAATCCGCGGACTTCAGCCGCACCGGAAGCACCATGTAGAGGAAATTCTCCTCGCCGTCCACGGGGACGATGATGGCGGGGGAGACGCCGGTATTCAGCTCGATTTTCACGGTATCGGCGGGGGCGTACCGCAAAGCCTCCATTAAATAGCGGTTGTTGAAGCCGATCTCCAGACCGCCGCCGTCGCCGGAGATGCGGCAGACGTCCTTGGCCTCGCCGTTGCCGGTCTTGGCGGAGAGGAACACCTTGTCATGGTCAAACAGGCAGCGGACAGGGCTTTTCAGCTTGTCGGAGATGACCACGGACACGCGGTCGATGCTCTCAATGAGAGCCTTGGTGTCCGCGATGACGGAAATGGGGTTTTTCCGGGGAATGGCGTTCTTGTAGTCCAGGAACTCACCCTCCAGCCGGCGGCAAATAAGCTCCGTGTCGCCCACCTCAAACAAAATGTGCCGCTTGCCCAGGGTGACGGAGGCCAGATCCTCCGTGTCGGCGCAGATGCCCTTCACCTCGTTCAGAGCGGAACCGGGAGCCACGAAGGAGAAGGCGCCTCCCTCGATTTTTTCCAACGGCTCCCGGCGGATGGCCAGGCGGAAGCCGTCCACCGCCACCATGGCAAGCCCCTTGTCCGTGACCTCGAACAGAGAGCCGGTGTGGACAGGGCGGCTCTCATTGGTGGAGACGGCGAAGGCAGTCTCCTCGATCATGGAGCGGAGAACTTTTTGCTGGATGGAGACGGCATATTCGTCCTCCACCTCTGGCAAATCCGGATAGTCCGCGGCGGAAAGACCCACGATATCAAAGTCCGCGTCGCCGCAGTGGAGGTGGACCACCTGCTTTTCATCAGAGGTGAACGTCACCACATCGTCGGGCATACGGCGGATGATGTCGCCGAAAAGCCGGGCGTTCAGCACAATATCACCGCCCTGGGGCACATCGGCGGAGACCTTGGTGCGGATGCCGGTCTGCATGTTGTAGCCAGAGACCGTCAGCTGATGGTCCGCGTGGAGCAGCAGTCCTTCCAGGGCGGGGATGGAGCTTTTCTGGGCGACGGCGCGGCTGGTGACGGCGATGGCGCTTTGCAGCAGCGTCTTTTCGCAGGAAAATTTCATGAGAGGCACGTCCTTTCAGTTGGGATAAATGGTCGCGGGCTGTCTTTTTAAAAAGAAAAGAATCAATCTTTGTTAGTAAAAAGGAGCCGTAGAAGGAAAAGTTGTGGAAAAGGGTGGGAAACGCAGAAACCGCAAGGGTTTGCCCGTCCACATGGAGCGTTGAAAAGTTGCACGCGTTTTCAACGTCCTGTTTTTCCAAAAAAGTTTCCACAGGGAAGTTTTTCTTTTTCCACAGAAGAAGTGGAGAAAATACCGCCTTACCGGCGGGAGTTGATATTGGTCTTAATGGCCTTCACAGTCTCGGCAAAGGCGGCGTCCTTCTTCATCTGCTTTTCCACCTGCTTGATGGAATACAGCACCGTGGAGTGGTCCCGGTTGTCGAACTGCTTGCCGATATCGTCCAGGCTCAGGTTCGTCATACTGCGGATAAGGTACATGGCGATCTGCCGGGCGGCCACGGCGTCCCGCACCCGCTGCTGGCCCCGGATGATGGACTCCTCCAGGTTGTAGTACTTGCTGATGTACTCCAGAATGGCCTCGGGGGTGGGGACATACTCGTTGCTGCGCTTAAGCATATCCTGAATGGCCCGGGTGACGGTCTCCTCGTCGGCCTCGTTGCCTAACAGGTCTTTAAAGGCCATGATCTTGTTGATGGTGCCCTCCAACTGGCGGACGTTGGCGGTGACGTTCTCCGCAATGAAAACAGCTACCTTGTCCGGCAGCTCCAGTCCCAGCAGGGCGGCCTTGTTTTTCACGATGGCCAGGCGGGTCTCAAAGTCCGGCGGAGCCACATCCACCAAAAGGCCCCACTCAAACCGGGTGCGCAGGCGGTCCTCCAGCATGGTCATCTCAGAGGGGGGACGGTCGGAGGTCAATACGATCTGGCGGCCGGATTCATACAGGTTATTGAAGGTGTGGAAAAATTCCTCCTGTGTCTGTTTTTTGCCGGCGATAAACTGCACGTCATCCACCAGCAGCAAATCCGCCTGACGGTATTTTTCCCGCATTTCGGCTGTTTTGTTGGGGCCGGCCTGGATGGCGGCCACCAGCTCGTTGGTCAGGTCGTCGCCCTTGACGTAGGCAATCTTGGCGTGGGAATCATTTTTCTTGATGACATTGGCGATGGCGTAGATCAGGTGGGTCTTGCCAAGGCCGGAGTCTCCGTAGATCAGGAGGGGGTTGTAGTTCTGGGCCGGGTGCTCCGCTACCGCCACGGAGGCGGCGTAGGCCAGCTTGTTGGAGGGACCCACCACGAAGGTGTCGAAGGTAAATTCATCGGAGGTAAAGCGGTCACTCTGTTTTTTGGTAGTACCGTTCATCTCCGCGTAAGCCACATCGTCCAGAATGCGGACTTCAAAATCCATGGAGAAAATATCCCGCAGGGAGGCCTTGATGTTTTTCATGAACAAGGTCTCGATGGAGCGTTTTTTAAAATCATTGGAGCAGTGGAGGATAAAGGTATTGCCCTGGATATCCACGGCTTCCAGCTCGTCGAACCAGGTGTTGATGGTGGTCTCGGAGAGCTCTCCTTTCAACTGGGAGAGAACATTGTCCCACACGTCGGCGACGGAATTCAAAAAGAAACACCTCTCTCTAGTTAAAAATGGACAAAATAATACAGCACTATTATAGCAAAAAAACGAATCCATGACAATACTTATTCTAATAATAAAGTCCAAAAATCTGAAAAAAGAATGGTGAATTGTGTGACTAGATATAGAGTTTTTTATCGTGTTGGAATACCATATTTTGAAATAGGTTTTTAAATATAGAAAAAATGCGGATTTTTTCTGGAAATTGCAAGTTTTTATTGACACATTTAAAAAAAATCTGTATACTATTCGGTGCGCCGCGAATGGCGCTATGATACTCGTTTACTGCGTCGGCCTTTCCGGGGCGGCGTCGAGTAAGTGTCATCCCCAGGGGTGACCGGAATTCTGACAGGAGGTGTCTCAACATGGCAACGAAACGTACCTATCAGCCCAAGAAGCTGCACCGCTCCAAGGTCCACGGCTTCCGCAAGAGAATGGCTACCGCTGACGGCCGCAAGGTTCTGGCCCGTCGCCGCGCCAAGGGCCGCGCCCGTCTGACCCACTGATCGAAACGGAACGCGCGGGAGACACTTGAACAAGACGTCTTAGGGACGGCGGGAATTGCATGAGATTCCTCCGTCCCTATCAGAGTTTTCCCGTAAAATGGCAAGGCAGGAAATGATATGAAACGAGCGGTGACGCTGAAAGAAAATTATGAGTTCCGGCGGCTGTACCAGAAGGGCGTCTCCGCGGTGAGCGGCTGCATGGTGGTCTACTGCCGGAAAAACCGGCTGGGCCACAACCGGCTGGGCATTACCGTGTCTGTGAAGCTGGGCCACGCCGTGGTGCGCAACCGGGCCCGCCGGCGGCTGCGGGAGGTGTACCGCCTGAACGGCGGCGCGCTGAAGCAGGGCTATGACATCATTCTGGTGGCCCGGAGCCGGACCATAAGCGCCGGCTGGAAGGAACTGAACGACACGTTTCTCCGCCTGTGCCGGAAGCTGGACCTTTTGGGAGAGAGGACATGAAGCGGTTATTCCTGCTGCTCATCCGGTTTTATCAAAAGGCCATTTCTCCCTATCGTCCCCGCTGCTGCAATTATATCCCCACCTGCTCCCAGTATGCCCTGGAGGCCATTGAGAAATATGGCGCCTGCAAGGGCGGCTGGCTGGCGTTCAAACGCATCCTGCGCTGCAATCCGTTTCACAAAGGCGGCTATGACCCTGTCCCTTAACGGGCAACACAACTGAAAAACGAAAGAACGAACGATTGACGGAGGAAATCCAATGGGATTTTTCGGAACCATCGGATACTACATTTGTATCCCTTTCGCGGCACTGCTGCGCCTGTTTTATAACCTGACGGGCTCTTACGGTGTTGCCATCATCCTGTTCACTCTGATCATCAAGCTGATCCCGCTGCCCTTCCAGATGAAGTCCAAGAAGAGCATGATCCGCATGAGCCGTATGAACGGCAGAATTCAGGAGATCCAGAAAAAGTACGCCAACAACCAGGCGAAAATGCAGGAGGAGATCCAGAAGTTTTACGCCGAAGAGGGCGTGAACCCCATGAGCGGCTGCCTGTGGAGCTTCATCCCCCTGCCCATTCTTCTGGCTTTGTACTCCATCATCCGCCAGCCCATCACCCACTTTATGATGCTGTCCGAGGAAGTGGTGGAGAAGCTGGTCTCCGCCGTGTCCGCCGCCGGCATGAGCCTGGAGGGCATCGTGCAGATGAAGGACGGCGCCGCCGTTGTGACCAACGGCATCACCCAGCTGATGCCCTATGGCCAGATCAACCTGGTCAAGGCGGCCAGCCAGATCCCTGAGCTGACCACTGGCATTGAAGGCTGGATCAATGTGAACTACAACTTCCTGGGCATGGACCTGACCTCCACGCCCTGGACGGCTGTGAAGAATTTTACTTTCTCCGCCGCCGTGATCGGCCTCATCCTCATCCCCATTCTGGCCGGCGGCAGCCAGCTGCTGTTCTCCTGGCTGACCATGAAGCAGCAGCCCACCCCCGAGGGCCCCGGCGCTGGCAGCACCAAGTCCATGATGTACATGATGCCTCTCATGTCCGTGTACTTCGCGTTCATCATGCCCGCTGCCCTGGGCGTGTACTGGATCGCTCAGAGCGTCATTTCCCTGGTGCAGGAGCAGATCCTTGGCAAGTTCTATACGAAGAAGCTGGAAGCGGAGGAGAGCGCCCGCTATGAGGCCCGCCAGACGGACCGCCAGAAGCGCATGGAGGAAGGCCGCCGCCAGCAGGAGAAGTTCAAAGATCCCGCGCCCAAGATGACCCTGAAGGAAAAGCAGAAGGCTGCCCAGGAGGCAAAGGCCACGAAGAAGAAAATCAGTACCAATGAAGCCGGCCGCGTGGATGACCGTCCCTACGCACGAGGACGCTCTTACAAGGCGGACCGCTATGACAGTGAAAATTAAGGAGCCGTTATGAGAGAGTTTATCGATGTAACGGGCAAGACGGAAGAAGAGGCCATCAACAAGGCCCTGGCCCAGCTGGGCATGGACCGGGACGACGTTTCCGTGGAGATCCTGGAGCGGGCCAAGTCCGGCTTCCTGGGTCTGGGCAGCAGCCCCGCCCGTGTTCGGGTCAGCTACGGTCCCGAGGAAGAGGAGACGCCCGCCCCTGTGGAGGAGGCCCCCAAGGCCCTCAAGGTCCCGGAGAAGAAAACTGAGAAAAAGCCGGAGAGAAACCCTGAGAAGAAGGCGGAAAAGCCCGCTGCCGTGAAGCCCGCTCCCGCCCCTAAAAAGGAAGCCGTTCCCGCCGTGGACAACGGGGAGGAAGTGGATGACGAGAAGGCCCAGGCCATCAAGAAGTTCCTGAACGGCCTGCTGGAGCAGATGGAGTGCCCCGCCGAGGTCCATGTGTACCTGCCGGAGAAGGGCCGCTACAAGGTCATTCTGGAGGGTAACAATCTGGGCGCCCTCATCGGCCGCCGGGGTGAGACCCTGGACGCCATTCAGCAGCTGACCAGTTACTCCGTCAACCGCACCGGCGGACGGGTCCGGGTCCAGCTGAACGCGGAAAACTACCGGGAAAAGCGGGAGCAGAGCCTCCAGCACCTGGCCAGAAAGGTGGCCGGCAAGGTGGTCAAATACCGCCGCAGCGTCACCCTGGAACCCATGAACGCCTATGAGCGCCATGTGATCCACTCCGCGCTGCAGGAGGTGCCCGGTGTCACTACCTATTCCACTGGCACCGAGCCCAACCGCCGCGTCATCGTGGCCTACGACCGGGATAAAAAGTAAACATCCTGTGGAAAACCCCCGCCCAAAAGGGCGGGGGTTTTTGTTACCGTTCTTCAAACAGCTTTGCCGGAGAGATCTCCAGGGCTTCGGCGATATCCAAAAGAGCCTCCACTCTGGGAGATGCCGCGGCAGTCTCTATTTTTTGAATATGGTTTTTGCTGTATGAGGTCATCTCCGCCAGCTTTTGCTGGGTGATGCCTTTTTGCTTTCGATAATACAGGATGTCCTCCCCGATGACTGTTAAAAATGCGGATTTAGGCGGATTTTCCTTGACATTTCGGATATTTTATACTAGAATGTGGCTACTGTGTGGATAGGGAACAGTAGCCCATGCGTCCGGGGGCAGAGACGAGGCGGCTGGTGAGAGCCTCGGCCGGAGCAGGGGGGAAGGCACCCTGGAGCAGCGGAGCGGAAATGCTTCGCCGGTCAGCCGCCGTTACCGGCCAAGAGTGCGTATCAGCCAGATACGAATTCAGGTGGAACCACGGACTTTTTAGTTCGCCCTGAGCCGAAAGACCGGCTCGGGGCGTTTTTTGCATCTTGAGCCAATACAAAAAAGGAGTAGACGAAAACATGATGAAGAACACCGAAAAGACGATGGACAAAATCGTCGCCCTGTGCAAAAACCGCGGCTTTATTTTCGCCGGCAGCGAGATCTACGGCGGCCTGGCCAACACCTGGGACTACGGCCCTCTGGGCGTGGAGCTGAAGAACAACGTAAAGAAGGCCTGGTGGAAGAAGTTCGTCCAGGAGAATCCCTATAATGTGGGCCAGGATGCCGCCATCCTCATGAATCCCCAGACCTGGGTGGCCTCCGGCCATCTGGGCGGCTTCTCGGACCCCCTCATGGACTGCAAGGAGTGCAAGGAGCGCTTCCGGGCCGACAAGCTCATTGAGGATTTCTGCGCGGAGCAGAACATCACCCTGGAAAAGCCCATCGACGCCTTCTCCCAGGAGGAGATGGCAGCCTTCATCGAGGAGCACCAGGTACCCTGCCCCTCCTGCGGCAAGCATAACTTCACCGACATCCGTCAGTTCAACCTGATGTTCAAGACCTTCCAGGGCGTTACCGAGGACGCCAAGAACACCGTGTACCTGCGTCCTGAGACTGCCCAGGGCATCTTTGTGAACTTCAACAACGTCCAGCGGACCACCCGCCGCAAGCTGCCCTTCGGCGTGTGCCAGATCGGCAAATCCTTCCGCAACGAGATCACTCCCGGCAACTTCACCTTCCGCACCCGGGAGTTTGAGCAGATGGAGCTGGAGTTCTTCTGCAAGCCCGGCACAGACCTGGAGTGGTTCAACTACTGGCGCAACTTCTGCCATGAGTGGCTGCTGAACCTGAACATGAAGGATGAGAACCTCCGCCTGCGGGACCACGAGCCCGAGGAGCTGTGCTTCTACTCCAAGGCCACCACGGACTTTGAGTTCATGTTCCCCTTCGGCTGGGGCGAGCTGTGGGGCGTGGCGGACCGTACCGACTACGACCTGACCCAGCATCAGAACACCTCCGGCGTGGATATGACCTACTTCGACCAGGAGATCGGCGAGCACTATATCCCCTACGTGGTGGAGCCCTCCCTGGGTGCTGACCGTGTGGTGCTGGCCTTCCTGGTGGAGGCTTATGACGAGGAGGTCGTGGACGCGGCCAAGAACGATGTCCGCGTGGTCATGCACTTCCATCCCGCCCTGGCGCCCTTCAAGTGCGCCGTGCTGCCCCTGAGCAAGAAGCTCAGCGACAAGGCCCGAGAGATCCAGCAGGAGCTCAGCAAAGAGTGGATGGTGGACTTCGACGAGACCGGCTCCATCGGCAAGCGCTACCGCCGGGAGGACGAGATCGGCACCCCCTACTGCATCACCGTGGACTTCGACACCGTGGGCGACGCCGAGAAGGCCGGCGACAACTGCGTTACCGTCCGTGACCGCGATACCATGGAGCAGGTGCGTCTGCCTATTTCCGAACTGAAGGCGTACCTCACCGAGAAGCTGGCTTATTGAGACTGACCACTGGTATCCGGAGAAAAACTGTGTTATACTTATCAGGGCCATGGGAACTCCCATGGCCCTGATTTTCAACCATAAGGAAGGGTTTTTGCCGTATGTCATCTGGTAAACGGGTTTTGAAAAAGCGGGAAGCACCCCTGTGGCCGCGGTGCGTACTGTACGCCGCCGGGGCCATTTGCATGGGTCTGGCGGCGGCTGTTGCCGTGCAGTGGGTGGTGACCGGGTCCATCGGCAAGGAGGTATGGCCCTGGTTTTCGGAAAACCCCGGGTATCTGCTGCTGACGGCGCTGCTGTACGCCGCTGTCACAGCCCTTCTTGGCTTTGTGACTGGCCATTTGGCCATTGCCGGAGGCATCGTGGGTTTTTTGGCCCTGGCGCTGTCTTTGGTGGACTACTTTAAAAACGCCATCAACGGAACGCCCTTGGAGCTGGCGGACTTCGGCCTTGCAGCCCAGCTGGGCCAGGTGGCCGGCGTGGCCGGCGACCTGACGCCGCCGGTGGATTTCTGGCGGGCGGCATTGGCCCTGGTCGTGTGCGTGGCGCTGCTGGCGCTGGCGGGGCGGTTTACCCGCCTGCGGGGCAGGGCGCGTCTCACGGGAGGCGCCGTGTCCCTGATACTGACGGTGCTGCTGTTCACAAGCGCCGGCGCCGGGGTACTGGGCCCGGCTTTTGGCGTAGATATGTACACCCGCACCGCCGCCTCCGTCAGTCATGACCGCTACGGACTGACGCTGAGCCTGTGGCGGGACTGCTTTTTGCAGGCCATGAAGGGGCCGGAGGGGTACAGCGAAGACTATATGAATCAGGTACTGGCGCGTATCGATGAGCTGACAGCGGACTACGAAACAGAGGAGCCGGCAGTCAAGCCCAACGTCATCGTGGTGCTGTCGGAGTCTTTTTATGACCTGACCCGTCTGCCGGATCTGACCTATGAGCGGGACCCGCTGGAGAATTTCCACGCCCTGGAGAGCGAGAGCATCAGCGGAACCTTCCACTCCCACTACCTGGGCTACGGCACCGGCTATATTGAAATGGCCATGCTGGAGGGCTTTACCGGCATGGACTTCAACCCCGGCACCAACATCTGTTTTTTGTCTGACGAGAGTTACAGCCTGCTGGATTCCAGCGTGGATGCCTTTGTGAAGCAGGGCTATGAGGCGGAAATGCTCCACGGCTACAACGACAGCCTGTATAACCGCACCGTCACCTATCCCCGCATGGGCTTTTCCGACCTGCTGTTTTCCCAGGACATCCAGGAACTGGACTTTGACTGGCAGGGTGGCGTCTACGGCGGCTATTATATGAAGGACAGCTACTTTTTTCAGGCTATGCTGGACCGTATGCACACCATCAATGAAGCGGGAAACCCCGCTTTCCTCTACGGCATCACCATGGAAAATCACCAGCCCTTTGATGCGGAGAAGTTCGGGTATGAATGCCAGATCGGCGTGGAGAGCCAGACCCTCAGCGACGAGAACATGGCCATCGTCCGGGTCATGCTGGAGGGGATCACCCGGGCGGACCAGGCCCTGGGACAGCTGGTGGAGCAGCTGCGGCAGACGGAGGAGCCCACCATCCTGGTGTTTTTTGGAGACCACCGGCCAAACCTCTTTATGACCGACGGCGACACGGTGTATACGAAGCTGGGCCTGTGTCCGGACAACGATACCGTGAACTGGACGGCGGAGCAGATCAACGATTTGTATTCCACAGATTACCTGATCTGGTCCAACGACCCGTCTTTGCTGAAGGGACAGGAGGGTACCCGGCAGGACAGCAGCGTTACCGGCCTCATGCCCCAGCTGCTGGAGCTGACCGGGGCAGGCAGGACCCGCTGGTGGGCGCTGCAGGACCGCATTCGCCAGTTCTCCCTGACGGATACGGATCTGTACTTTGTGGACGGGGAGGGGAAGGCTTATTTTTCCGCGGAGGAGGCGCCCCTCACCGACGAGGAGCGGGAGCTTATTCAGCTGAAACGGGCCGTCACCTACGACGCCTTTTACGGCAAGCAGTATATCACCGGACAAATGAACGAATACGTGGGACGGTAGAAAAAACCCGGCGGAGAAAACTCTCCGCCGGGTTTTTCAGCTTGTTAAAAAAACATGCCCATGAAGCCGTCGGGCATCTCCCGGCTCTGCTCCCAGATGTCCGCGAACTGGGTCCGGGTCAGTTGGGTGACGCTGCCCTCGGAGCCGGCCAGCTGGCGGGGGTCCACCGGAGGCGTGTCCAGGTCATCAAAGGGCTGATAGAGGCCGATGCGGTAGACCTCCACCTTCCGCCGCAGGCTTCCCCGGCTATCCATTTCCAGATACAGCCGCCAGGGCTCGTCCTCTTCCTCGTGGTCCCATTGAATCATGTAATACTGCATGAAGTTCTCCCCATTTCCGTCAACATTGTGGAAAAGCTTGGCCTGGGTCAGCGGTTGAAGAAGGCTTCGATCTCCGCCTTATTCGCCTGCACGCTGCCCTGGGCAAAACCATTCCGGCCACCGCCGCGGCCGTTCAGAGCGTGGTTCAGGTCCTTCACCAGGGACGCGATGTCGCCGCCGTCGGCGCGGACCAGGGCGTAGTTGTATTTGCTGTTCTCCCCGGCGAACACGGCGGCAAGACCGCCGCAGCGGTGGGCCACGGCGTCCGCCAGCTTGCGGACGCTGTCGGACTTCATGGCGGGCTGAAACAGGACCGTGTCACCCTTTCCGGCGGTTTCCTCCGCTATGTGGAAAAAGACCTGCTCCTCCAGGTGAGCCATGCGGACTTTGGCGGCGGTCAGCTCCTCTACCGTCCGCTCCACGGCGGCAGCGGCGTCCTGAGGCTTCACGCTCAGCTGTTGGCCGATGGCCTTCGCCTGGTCATAGGTTTTGCCCAGATATTGCAGGGCCCGCTGGCCGGAGACGATCTCCAGCCGGACGCCCTCCCGGAATTTCTGGCAGGAGAGGACCTTTACCATGCCCACCTGACCCGCCCGCAGCACATGGGTGCCGCAGCAGGCGCAGCAG
>Ga0129311_1000063_pt1 | contig 106059 bp, 115 predicted proteins | sample Go1ome_FD_94435 | JGI IMG/M metagenome (GOLD analysis project Ga0129311, IMG submission 94435) | Western lowland gorrila individual fecal microbial communities from Wisconsin, USA - Go1022B metagenome | ecosystem: Host-associated > Mammals > Digestive system > Large intestine > Fecal | place... | reverse complement strand
TAAATCGTTGCTCTGTGAAACCCAACCGCCTTTGCAATATCTGTAACCTTTGCCCCGGTTCGCTCCATTGCTTCAATCTTCTGTCTGTCGGCGTATGTAATACGCTTATCTCCTTTTTTCACGCTTCCGCCCACCTTTCCTTAAAAATTGGCAAAATAAAAAGTGCTACAAGAGTTTTTTAATTCTCTTGTAGCACTCATATTTTCCACAATAAAAAATCAAGTGCGATAGAGTTATTAACCCTTGTCGCACTTGATTTTACAACTTAGCTTACAGATTCTGTTCCGTTACAGATTCTGTTCAAAAAAATACTTCATCCGTTTTTCGGCTTCTGCCTCCTCTTCGCCCTCAATCGTCACGGTAACCGTATCCCCATGTCTGATGCCAAGGCTCATCAAGGCCATCAGCTTTCTTGCATCCGCCTGTTTTCCTTTACAGGCAACCGTAACTGACGCATTCAGCTCTTTTGCTTCTTTTACAAGCATGCCTGCCGGTCTGGCATGAATTCCGATACTATCCGTAATCACATAATCAAATGTTTTCATCTATCCCTCCTGCACTATTTCATCTTCGGTTTGAAGATCAGGCTGGCAAGATAGGAAAATACAAGTGCAGCACAACAGCCGACAGCACCGTTTTTGAATCCCCCCTGAAACAGTCCGATAAATCCCTGTTCATCAACCGCTTCTTTTACCCCCTTCATCAGGATATTACCATATCCTAAGAGCGGAACACTTGCCCCCGCTCCCGCATATTCCTGAAAAGGTTCATACCAGCCGAATGCACTGATCAGAGCACCCGTGCACACGAGCAGCACCATGATCCGTCCAGGTAACAGTTTTGTTTTTTCCATCAAAACCTGTACGACTGCACAGATCAGTCCACCAACCCAAAAAGCATTCAGATAATCCATCATAACCTCCAGATCTCTTTTTCTTTTCAGTATCGGTGGTTTTCCCTGTTTTTATACATCGATTCTGTTTCCTGCATACCTGCGCTGTGTATCTATTACAGGTTCAGTTTTTTCATGATCTGCTCCACGACTTCGCGAAGCTGCAGATTTTCACAGTCCACTGTCACATCGGCATAATGCTCATATAATGGGATTCTTTCTTCATATAACCCGGCAAGTGTCTGATCCTCTTTCAGGGCAACTCCGCGCTCATGCAGATCTCCCAGTCTGTTTGCAATTGCCGCATAGGACAGCTTCAGATAAATAACCGTTCCGATCTGACGCAGATGTTCCATTGCATCCGTTCCATATACTACACTTCCTCCGGTTGCAATCACACTGCGTTCCAGATCCAGTGACGCGTTGATGCGGTTTTCAATCTCCAAAAAGCCGGATAATCCCTCTTTTGAGATAATCTCATGCAGCAGACGCTTTTCCTTTTCCTGGATCACCAGATCAGAATCCACAAATGCGTAACCGAGCTTTTTGGCAAGTACAACACCCACCGTACTCTTTCCTGCACCCGGCATTCCGATCAGAACCAGATTGGATTTAGCCGACATAAGCGATCACTTCAACTTCACATAATACATTCTTCGGAAGCTGTTTTACCGCAACACAGCTTCTTGCCGGTTTTTCCGTGAAGTATTTTTCATATACTGCATTAAATGCTGCAAAATCAGCCATTTCCGCAAGAAAGCAGGTAGTCTTTACAACCTTTGTATAATCCGTACCTGCTGCCTCTAAAATGGCACCCACATTTTTCATAACCTGTTCTGCCTGGACATTGATATCCCCCTGTGCAATCTCTCCTGTCTCGGGAATAATAGGAATCTGCCCCGATGCAAATAACAGATCTCCCGTGATGATTCCCTGGGAATAGGGGCCGATTGCTGCCGGTGCTTTTGTTGTACTTACTTTCTTTAACATAGTCTTTCCTCCTGATGCTCTTTTATGTTTTTTTATTACTTGCTCTTCATGGTTTTAAACAGGCGGCTCATTTTCAAAGACCACTGTAACGTAGAATCCTCTCTCATTCTCCACAACCGATGAAACCACTCCGTCTCTGGCTTTTAACTGCTCTCTGAACGGATAATTACCGGACATTGCAAGAGAAGGATCAATCGTGTAATAATAGTTACTTGGGAGTTTTCCTTCCGTGATCGTAACATGATCTCCCTCATGCAGCAACCCGGGGCGCTCCATCTTAAATTCCATAGTCCTCATAACCTGTCACCTCTGCTTCCGAACAGCTTTATTGTACTATCCGGACGGTCTTTTTTCAACATGCAAAATTGTTGCAAAGCGCACGTTTTCCCGATATACTGATAGTATGTTTTTCCTAATAAAAAAGAATTTCTACAGAAAGAGGGATTTTCTATGCGAAACAGAAGAAATGACTATGATTATCACAAAGATTCTTATTCATCTTCCGGAGAACGGCTTTCTCCGCAGGCAGCACTCGGTATGTTTCTCGCCGGACTTGCCATGTTAATTGCCGGATTGTTTATTTTCTCCCAAAAAGTATTGGTATACACTTCATTTTTCTCATCGGGCATTACCATTCACGGTTTCCGCTTAAATTCCGGTCTGATCGTAATTCCTTTGATTGCCGGTGTAATCTGGATGTTCGCTTCACCCAAAAGTATCTGGGGAAAGCTGTTATCCGCTGTCGGTGTCCTGATCATTATTGTATCCGTAATCATGTCCACCAGTATCCATCTTGTTACCATGTCCTTATATGACTGGATCCTGATCCTGGTACTGATCTTTGGCGGTGCAGCACTCATTCTCCGCGTACTGCTTGCAAAATAGGAGGTCCTTTTATGAAACAGACTGATTACATTGATAAACTGATTGATTCCGAAATTGCGCGTAACAATCTTGCAGGTGCCAATCTGCTGCTTCTGCAGCAGGACAAAGAGCTGTATTGCCGCTCTTATGGCATGGCAGATATCGAGCAGGGCATTCCCATGAAAAGAGACACCCTGTTCCGGCTTTTCTCCATGACAAAGCCCGTAACCGCTGCTGCAGCTATGCTGCTCATGGAACGCGGCATGCTGGATCTGTATGATCCTGTTTCAAATTATCTGCCCGGCTTTCGGAATCAGAAAGTGTTAAATCCCGATGGCAGCACTTCCCCGGTAATCCGCAATATGCAGATCCGCGATCTTCTGAATATGACTTCCGGACTGTCCTATCCCGATGAAGGCTCTGCAGTCGGAAAAATGGTGATCACGTTGTTTGATGAAATGATGGCGGCACAGGATGCAGGTCAGGAGTTTTCAACCGTCATGCTTGCAAACAGGCTGGGACAGCTTCCGCTTTGCTACCAGCCCGGCAGCAAATGGCAGTACAGTTCCTCCGCCGATGTGCTTGGTGCTGTCATAGAGGTTGTTTCCGGAAAACGTTTCAGCGACTTTTTAAAAGAGGAATTTTTTATTCCGTTAGAAATGTATGATACGGACTTCTATGTCCCGGATGATAAAAAGCACCGTTTTGCACAGTTATATCGCTGCACGCAACAGGCGGATACCATCAGTATCCGCCCGGAATTTGACAAAAATCTCGGTATGGAAGGTTATGCCCACCGTCCTTCCTTTGAATCGGGCGGTGCCGGTCTGGTCTCCACACTGGATGACTATTCTCATTTTGCTTCCATGCTGTTACATCACGGAACCTATAAGGGAAAACGGATCTTAGGAAAAAAGACCGTTGCTTTTATGTGTTCCCCGCAGCTGGATGCTGCCCTGTTACCTGACTTAAACTGGGATTCCCTGCGCGGATACCATTACGGAAATCTGATGCGGTTCCTGACGGAACGTTCCAAAGATGCCACCAATGCAGATCCCGGTGAATTCGGCTGGGACGGCTGGTGCGGAACTTACTTTATCATCGATCCTGCAGAAGAATTTATCATTCTGTATTTTGTACAGCGCTGTGATACCGGCTGTAACGAGGTAACACGAAAGATCAAAACGATGGCTTATTCCCTGCTGTGATCCACATGCTCCAATACAACAGCATGTGCGATTCCGGGAATCGTCTGTCCCTCATTAAAGCTGGTCTTACTGAGCAGCGCTCCGGTCGGAACGAATAATACGCGCTTCCATTCACCGGATTCTATCTTCGGTAATATATAAGCAGACAATACGCTCGCCGCGCATCCGCACCCGGAGCCGCCGGCCTGCGTATTTTGTTTTTCCGAGTCAAAAATCAACATACCGCAGTCCTCATGCTGTCCACTGATGTCCACACCCCTTTGCGCCAGCAGATCTAACAGCGCGATCTGCCCCACGTCTCCCAGATCACCTGTAAAAATCCTGTCATAATCCTCCGGTTTTCTCCCAAAATCCTGCAGATTCTGATAGATCGTGTCACTTGCAGCAGGTGCCATGCAGCAGCCCATGTTAAAAGAATCCCTGACTCCATAATCCACAATCTTTCCTGAGGTGATCCCGGTAATCTGTGCACGCACTTTTCCACCTTTCTCCCCGGTCAGAATATAGGCACCGCTTCCCGTCACCGTCCAGGTTGCGCACTGGGGACGTTGCGAACCATAACCGAGCGGAAAGCGAAATTCCTTCTCAGCACTTGCAAAATGGCTGGAGGTCACACATGCCAGCGTGTCCGCATATCCGGCGGATACCAGCATGCTTCCGATTCCCAATGCTTCTCCGCATGTGGAACAGGCCCCGTATACACCAAGAACCGGTGTCTCAAAATCCATTAACGCATAGGATGATGCAACCGACTGCGCCAACAGATCTCCCGCAAGAAGGTAACGCAGATCTTTCGGTGCCATTCCCGCTTTTCCAAGTGCCAGGCTTAATGCTTCCTTTTGAAGGGTACTCTCCGCCTCTTCCCAATTGTCACACCCCATCATATCATCCGATCCGATCAGATCGAATAATTTTCCAAGCGGTCCTTCTCCTTCTTTTGTTCCGACTACCGATGCACTTTCCCTGATATAAACTGGTGTATCGATTGCCGCACTCTGTTTTCCTTTCTGCGGACTATGCATAATTTTACCTCCTGTTTCATGCATTCTTTTTTGAATAGCATTCGCAGGAGGCTTATTTTTATACACAAAAATATTCTATTATTGATTCCATAAAACTACTCTGCCTTCGGAAAGGGACTGTTTCACATCAATCAGCCTCTGATTGGAAGATCCTCTGAAACGTAATGAAATGTCCTTATACTCTTCCATAAAACGACCATCCACAAGTACATCCAGATAAGACAGGATCTCCTTAGTCACTTCCCATTTTGCACACATTTCCTTCAATATCTGGGTATCAAATAAATATCCGGAAAAACACCAGATATCTTTCTCAGGTAATTCTTTATGCACTCTTCTCAGGAAAGGAAGCAGCCCAAGCTGATTCTGATATTCCATCGGTTCTCCGCCAAGTAATGTCAACCCTCTGATATAATCCGGTCTGAGTGCCTCGATCAGCTCATCCATGGTCTGATCATTGAACTCCCAACCATAGTCAAAATCCCAGGCAACTTCATTAAAACATCCTTTGCAATGATGCGTACAGCCACTGACAAACAGCGATACTCTCACGCCCGGACCGTTTGCGATATCACAGGTTTTAATCTCCGCATACTTCATAACAAATCACTCCTACAGATGCAGAACCCGTTCCTTAATTTCCTGGGTTCTGCCCTGATTCCAGAACTGTGTACCGATATATCCGCAGGTCCTTCTTGCGACATTCATCTTATTTTGGTCACGGTTCCTGCAGTTCGGACATTCCCATACCAGCTTACCGTCCTGATCGGTTACGATCTGGATCTCACCGGTATATCCGCATTCCTGACAATAATCGCTCTTGGTGTTCAGCTCCGCATACATGATATTTTCATAAATATACTGCATCACAGAAAGAACCGCATCCAGGTTGTTCTGCATATTGGGTACTTCAACATAGCTGATCGCACCACCCGGTGATAATTTCTGGAACTGGGATTCAAATTTTAATTTCTCAAAAGCATCGATCGACTCTGTTACATGAACATGGTAGCTGTTGGTGATATAGTTTTTATCCGTAACTCCCTCAATCTTACCGAATCTCTGCTGCAAACACTTGGCAAATTTATAGGTCGTTGACTCAAGTGGTGTTCCGTATAAGCTGAAATCGATATTGGTCTGTGCTGCCCACTTATGACACGCATCATTTAAGTGCTGCATGATCTCCAGTGCAAACGGTGTTGCCTCCGGATCCGTATGGGATTTTCCGGTCATATATCTGACGCACTCGCACAATCCCGCATAGCCGAGGGAGATCGTAGAATATCCGCCGTATAACAGCTTATCGATCTTCTCACCCTTTTTGAGTCTTGCCAGTGCACCGTACTGCCACAGGATCGGTGCCACATCGGAGGGTGTCCCCTTCAGGCGGTTATGGCGGCACATCAGGGCGCGATAGCATAACTCCAGCCGCTCATCCATGATGCTCCAGAATTTTTCCATATCTTTTCCGGAGGAGCATGCCACATCCACCAGATTCAGTGTTACAACACCCTGATTGAATCTGCCGTAGAATTTGGGCTTGTTATTCTCATCCTTATATACGGTCAGGAAGGAACGACATCCCATGCAGGGATAGCAGTTGCCGTCCTTTAATTCCTTCATGATCTTTTCCGAAATATAATCGGGAACCAGTCTCTTTGCCGTGCATTCTGCTGCCAGCTTCGTCAATTCCCAGTATTTACTGCCCTCCGTGATATTATCCTCTTCCAGCACATAGATCAGTTTCGGGAAAGCCGGCGTGATATAGACACCTTTTTCATTCTTAACACCCTTGATCCGCTGATAGAGCACTTCCTTGATCACAGCTGCAAGGTCATCACGGGTCTGCCCCTCCGGTACCTCATCCAGATACATGAATACCGTTATAAACGGTGCCTGACCGTTTGTCGTCATCAATGTGATCACCTGATACTGGATCATCTGTACACCACGGTTGATCTCTTCTTTCACACGGCACTCCGCGATCTTATTGACGATCTCATCCTCCGGCTCCATACCGACTTCTTCCAGCTCCTTACGGACTTCCCTGCGGAATTTTTCACGGCTGACCTGCACAAACGGTGCCAGATGCGCCAGAGAGATGCTCTGTCCGCCATACTGGGAGGATGCGATCTGTGCCACACTCTGCGTTGCAATATTACATGCGGTGGAAAAACTCTTTGGCTTATCAATCATGGTCTCGCTGATCACAGTCCCGTTCTGAAGCATATCCTCCAGATTGACCAGACAGCAGTTGTGCATATGCTGTGCAAAATAATCCGCATCATGGAAATGGATGATTCCCTTTTCATGCGCTTCCACAATGTCGGGAGGCAGCAGGAAACGTTTTGTGATATCCTTGCTGACTTCACCCGCCATATAATCACGCTGTACGCTGTTTACCGTCGGGTTCTTATTGGAATTCTCCTGTTTTACCTCTTCGTTATTACATTCCAGCAGGCTTAAGATCTGCTGGTCCGTGGAATTGGATTTTCTTACCAGTGCTCTCTTATAACGATAAGTAATGTAATTACGTGCCACCGCAAACGCTCTCTGATTCATGATCTGGTTTTCCACCATATCCTGAATCTCCTCCACGCTGGGTGAACGCTGCATGGATTCACAGGCATTTTGCACGCTCTTGGTAATGCCCAGAATCTGTTCCTCCGTCATTTTCTCGCTGTCCACGACACTGTTATTGGCTTTTCTGATCGCGGCCTCGATCTTCTCCATATCGAAAACAACTTCAGAACCGCTTCGTTTGATGATCTTCATTTCTGCACTGCCCCTCTTTTTCACACTGTAAATTATTGACTCGCCATTTACGGCACACTATATATTGTAGCAGAGTTATTATCAGTGTCAAGATGATGTGTGAATTTCTTTGCAGTCATATCCACCAAAAAGGCTGCTTTGTTTTGTATGTTTTTACCATTTCCCATACGGACAATGGCTGTTTTTCACCGCCGCACGCAGCTCCACATAGCAGCCGCATGCCGCGCAGGTTCCATCATTCAGCTTTTCACATGCTTTACAAAGGAGCAGCCGTTTTTCATATAGCTGCTCCTTTGCACGGATCCCCTGATCCAGTTTTTCTATATAGACATACAGCTTTTCCCTGTACGCTTTCTCATCGATCTCTCTTAACAGGCATTTTCTGCAGATCCTGTTTTTCTCATTACCGGTTCTGTCCATAGTACGCATTGGCTCCGTGTTTTCTGTGGTAATGTTTATCCTGTAATTCCTGCGGTGCAGGTTTGATGTCCGGATTCAGTCTCTCCGCACGTGCTGCCATCTTCGCAACCTCCTCCAGAACAACTGCATTATGGACTGCCTCTGCTGCATCTTTTCCCCATGTAAAAGGACCATGATTCTTGCACAATACTGCAGGAACTGCTAAGACATCCAGACCACGCGCCCGGAACTCATTAACAATCAGAAGTCCCGTGTTCTTCTCATATGCTTCCCCGATCTCCTCTTTGGTCAGATTCCGGACACAGGGAACCTCCCCGTAGATATAGTCTGCATGGGTCGTTCCGTAGCAGGGGATACTGCGCCCTGCCTGCGCCCAACTGGTTGCCCAGGAGGAATGGGTATGGACGATCCCTCCAATCTGCGGAAATGCCTTGTACAGCTCAAGATGCGTCGGTGTATCGGAGGATGGGTTATACGCTCCCTCCACCCGGTTTCCGTCAAGATCCATCACGACCATGGCTTTTGGAGTGAGTTCTTCATAGGGCACACCGCTTGGCTTGATCACAAACAGTCCGCTCTCCCTGTCGATCTCACTGACATTGCCCCATGTAAAGGTTACCAGTCCGTATTTCGGAAGCTGCATATTGGCTTCATATACCTTTTTCTTCAATTCCTCTAACATTGTCCGATCTCCTTTTTTCTAAAAGCAATCCACCGCTGCCTGTTCCACCGGCAGACCTGCCATATATGCCGTAAAAAATCTCTCAAATCCGCTGACAGCTTCCGGATCCGGCGTCTGCGCCATTCCCGTCCTGCCTGCAAATACCTGCTGTTCCAGATAGTTCTCCAGTGTCTCGCCTTCATTCTTTCTGACGCTGTACGCCGCAAGCAGAGCCATGCCCCACGCACCGCCTTCTCCTGCCGTTTCCATAACGGAGATGGGTGTATTCAGTGCCGCTGCCGTAATCTTCTGACCGACACCGGGTGTCTTATAGAAGCCTCCGTGTCCGTACATACGGTCGATCTGCACCTTTTCCTCCTTAATCAGGATATCCATGCCCGATTTTAGTGCCGCAAGTGCTGCATACAGATGGGTCCGCATGAAGTTCGCAAGAGTGAAATTGCAATCCTCCTTACGCATAAAAAGCGGACGTCCTTCATCAAAGCCGGTAATGGTTTCTCCGGAAAAATAGTTATAGGACATCAGTCCACCGCAGTCCTTATCCCCCTCCAGTGCCGTATAAAACAATTTGCTGTACAGTTCATTTGTATCCACGCAGCACCCGAATTTTTCCAGGCACTCCCGAAACAGCGATATCCACGCATTCAGATCTGAGGTACAGTTATTGCAATGTACCATGCCGACCGGATTTCCGGTCGGTGTTGTGACAAGATCAATCTGTTTATGTACCTTCTGCGGAAATTTCTCCATAACGACCATGGCAAAAATACTGGTTCCGGCAGAAATGTTGCCTGTTTTTACCGCAATGCTGTTCGTTGCGACCATGCCGGTTCCGGCATCTCCTTCCGGCGGACAAAGCGGGATTCCTGCCTGCAGATTGCCGGATGCATCCAACAATGCCGCTCCCTCTTTTGTCAGCACACCGGCAGGCATTCCCGCCATCAGGACCTCCGGAAGAATTTTTTCCAGTTTCCAGTCATATCCGCTTTCCTGTACCAGAGAGTTGAATTTGCAGATCATGTTCTTATCATAATCCTTTGTAGCGGTATCGATCGGGAACATACCGGATGCTTCCCCGATACCGAGCACCTTTTTGCCTGTCAGCCTCCAGTGTACATAGCCTGCCAGTGTTGTGATAAAATCGATCTGCGGCACATGTGCTTCCTTTTTGAGCATTGCCTGATATAAATGGGCAATACTATAGCGCTGCGGCACCGGATATGCAAACAACGCGGTCAGTTTCTCGGATGCCTCCTGTGTCATCGTGTTTCGCCATGTTCTGAACGGAACTAACTGCTCCCCATTTTTGTCAAATACCAGATATCCATGCATCATTGCAGAAAATCCGATGGAGCCGACTCTTTGCAGTGTCACGCCGTATCTGCTCTTTACCTCCTCTGCCAGTTTGCCATAGCAGTCCTTAAGACCGCTCCAGACATCTTCCAGAGAATAGGTCCAGATCCCGTCCTCCAGACAGTTCTCCCACTCATGAGATCCCTGAGCGAGCGGCTGATGATCCTCACCGATCAGAACCGCTTTGATCCTGGTCGAGCCAAATTCAATTCCGAGTGCTGTTTTTGTTTCATCAAATCTCATATACTGTCCCTCCATCATTCTGCTTCCACGGCAAGGTGAATCACGCTGCAGGGCGGAATCGTCAGAGTGACACGGTCATGCGCCACGCTGTACTCTGTGTATGCTTCCGTATGTACCACATCCGGATTCTCAAAGGTATTATGCGCCTGCATGCTGCCTGTCAGAATCTCTGCCTGTACCTGTCCCACCCTTGTCTCTGCCACTATGCTTTCCACTTCATATGCCGCATCAACGGACAGATTGGCTATTGTAACATGAATCACGCCCTTTTCGTCTACGGATACAGATTCATGAAGGTTTGGCACCTCATTTTCTTTTTCAGTTCCGATCTGCTGTGTCTCCATGAAGCTGTCCAGAAGCTCATTGTCCTGATGGCATTGATACATTTGAAAAGCATAGTAAGTGGGGGTCAGGATCATCTTCTTACCCTCTGTCAGGATCACGGATTGAAGCACATTTACAAGCTGTGCAATATTTGCCATCCGTACCCTGTCACAATGCTGATTAAAAATATTTAAATTAATGGCAGCAACAAGAGCGTCACGCATCGTATTCTGCTGATACAGAAATCCCGGATTCGTACCGGGCTCGCAATCATACCATGTCCCCCACTCATCTATAATCAATCCCACCTTGCGGTTCTTATCATATCTGTCGAGGATCTGTGTGTGCCGTCTGATCAGTTCTTCCATGTACAGAGTTTTGTGCAATGTTGTATACCATTCTTTTTTATCAAAATCCGTTGCACTTCCTTTATGCTCCCAATCTCCCGGAACTGTATAGTAATGCAGGGATATTCCATCCATGAATCCATGTGCCCACTCCGGTGAACGGAAAGTTGTTTTTAACACCTGCTCCATCCATTCATAATCATCGGCATTCGGACCGCAACATACCTTATAGATCGGCTTGTCCGGGTGATAATTTCTGACATAGGTCTGATATCTGCGATACAGATTCGCATAATACTCCGGGGTCATGTTTCCGCCGCATCCCCAGTTTTCATTGCCGACACCAAAATAATTCACCGTCCATGCATCCGCATGCCCGTTTTGCTTACGAAGATCAGCCATAGGAGATACTCCTTCAAAGGTCATGTATTCGACCCATTCGCTCATCTCCTGCACAGTACCGCTTCCAACATTCCCATTTATGTAGGTCTTGGCACCGATCTGTTTACAGAATTCCATGAATTCATGTGTTCCGAAGCTGTTGTCTTCCACAACACCGCCCCAGTGTGTGTTAATCATTTTCTTTCGTTTTTCTTTCGGTCCTATTCCATCTTTCCAATGGTACTCATCCGCAAAGCATCCGCCCGGCCAGCGCAGTACCGGGATGTGCAGTTTTTTTAAAGCTTCAACAACATCTGTTCTCATGCCGTTTACATTTGGAATATCTGATGTTTCTCCCACGTAGATCCCTTCATAAATGCATCTTCCCAGATGCTCTGAAAAATGTCCCTGAATCTCCGGATTAATATGTCCCTTCCGCTTACCCGGATTGATAAAAAGTCTGTACATGAATGCCTCCTGTTCCTGTATATTAATAAAAGTTCTCATTTTCTTTTAAAATGCTGATGATTACCTTGTTCCGTTCACTTATATTTATCGGTTTTTAGATATGCCGTACATGCCGGTCTTAACCGCTGCCCGCCTGTCTTCGTTCTCTCTGGCAGACAACACCATTCTAACAAAAACAGTAAATAAAGAATAATGCTATATTTATGATCAGATGGCGCATAAGACCTTTTTCACTGTTTTTCGCATTTTCTCCTTTGTATATCAAAAATGTGTTTATATATCAAAAATGTGTTTATATATCAAAAATGTGCATCGACGGACATGGCTGACAAAAAAGCGGGGCAGATTACAGAAAATCTGTCCCGCTTTTGTTATCCCACGATTACAAAATTGTTTTAATCCATCCTTCAGGTGCTTCAATCCTGCCCATCTGAATACCTGTCAATGTATCATATAATTTCTGAATTACAGGTCCCATCTTCTCCATACCGCTTGCAAAGCAGATCTCTCTGCCATGGTCGTTAATCTTTCCTACCGGAGAGATAACCGCTGCAGTACCGCACAGACCGCATTCTGCGAATTCCGGAACTTCATCAAAGAATACTTCTCTTTCTTCTACTTCCATATTCAGATAATGCTCTGCCACATACAGAAGAGAACGTCTTGTGATAGAAGGAAGAATACTGTTGGACTTGGGGGTTACAAGTTTTCCATTTTTTGTGATAAAGATGATATTTGCTCCACCGGTCTCCTCAACCTTGGTTCTGGTCTTCGGATCAAGGTATACGTTTTCAGCAAATCCTTCTCTGTGTGCCTCCATAACCGGATGTAAGCTCATTGCATAGTTGAGTCCTGCCTTGATGTTACCTGTTCCGTTTGGTGCTGCACGGTCAAAGTCAGAGATTCTAAGAGTTAACGGCTTTGCGCCACCCTTAAAGTAAGGACCTACCGGAGTTACCAGAATACGGAACTGATATTCCTCCGCCGGTTTTACACCGATTACGGCATTTGTTCCCATCATGTACGGACGGATATATAAAGTTGCACCTGATCCAAAAGGCGGCACCCATGCAGCGTTTGCCTTTACTACCTCTGCAACCGCCTCTACAAAACGATCTTCAGGAAATACCGGCATCTCCAGTCTCTTAGCTGTATCTGCCATACGTTTTGCATTCAGATCAGGGCGGAAGCATACAATATGTCCATCTTCTGTTGTATATGCTTTCAATCCTTCAAAACAGGTCTGTGCATACTGGAATACACAGGCACACTCACTTAATACAACATTCGGATCGTCAACAAGCGCTCCTTCGTCCCATGCTCCATTCTTATAATTTGAAACATATCTCTTATCGGTTACCATATAGCCGAAGCCAAGATTTGCCCAATCTAATGCTTTCTTTTCCATTTTTAATGGCCTCCATTCTCTTTTCAGATTTCCATCTGTCTTCATCACTATTCTTTACCATCTTAGTATAATTGACAGGATTTTTCAATATCGGTTTTCACTTTTTTGTGCTATACTGTATAGGAAATAATGATGGAGATACATACTATCAGAGAAACCGGCATCTGCCGGAAAAAGACAAAGGAAAGAGGTAATCACTATGGCTAAGATTGTAAATACAGCAGAATTTGATGCAGCCGTATTAAAGGCTGAAAAACCGGTACTGGTTGACTTTTTTGCAACCTGGTGCGGTCCCTGCAAGATGATGTCACCGGTTGTGGAAGAATTGTCCGAAACCTATGATACTTTTGACGTTGTAAAAGTTGACATCGACCAGTCCATGGATCTTGCAGAAGAATATAATATCATGTCCGTTCCAACCTTTATGGCTTTTGCAAACGGAAAAGTGCTCGGAAAAGCAATTGGAGTTCAGAGCAAGGCGGAGCTTCTGAAATTATTGGAATTTTAAGATTATTGGTTTTTGAATTTATTGGTTTTGAATTTATTGGTTTTTGAAGATTATTGGTTTTTGAATTTAGAAACGGGTTTGTTTTCCGGAGGCGTTGTAGCTCTGTAATGGGTGTGGTTTCTGAAGGGCATTGCAATCCTGTAACGGGGCGCGATTCCTTAGAACATTGCGTTCCTGTAACAGGGCGCGATTCCTTAGAACATTGCGATCCTGTAACAGGGCGCGATTTACAGCTTCCCAAGCCCCCGGTTTGCTGCACGTTTGCATTAACTGTTCTTCATGAGGGGTATATTTCGTATGAGTTGCTCGTCATACCCTTTCTTCTAGTGGCGACTGGGTATCCTGCATGCAAAATGCCTGCTCATACCCTCCCTCCCAGCCTAGACTGGGTATCCTGCATATGAAATGCCTGCCCATACCCTCCCTCCCGGCGACGACTGGGTATCTTGTACATGAATTCCTTTCTCATACCCTCCCGCCCGGTCGCGACTGGGTATCCTGCATATGAAACGCCTGCCCATACCCTCTCTCCCAGCCTCGACTGGGTATCCTGCACATGAAATGACTGCCCATACCCTCTCTCCCGGTCGCGACTGGGTATCTTGTACATGAATTCCTTTCTCATACCCTCCCGCCCGGCGACGACTGGGTATCCTACATGCAAAATGCCTGCCCATACCCTCTCTCCCGGCGACGACTGGGTATCCTGTACATGAATTCCTTTCTCATACCCTCTCTCCCGGCGACGACTGGGTATCCTGCATGCAAAATGCCTGCCCATACCCTCTCTCCCGGCGACGACTGGGTATCCTGTACATGATTTTCTTTCTCATACACTCTCTCCCGGCGACGACTGGGTATCCTGCATATGAAACGCCTGTCCATACCCTCTCTCCCGGCGACGACTGGGTATCCTGTACATGAATTCCTTTCTCATACCCTCTCTCCCAGCCTCGACTGGGTATCTTGTACATGAATTCCTTTCCCATACCCTCTCTCCCGGTCGCGACTGGGTATCCTGCATATGAAATGCCTGTCCATACCCTCCCTCCCAGTGGCGACTGGGTATCCTGCATATGAATTCCTTTCTCATACCCTCTCTCCCGTCCTAGACTGGGTATCCTGTACATGAATTCCTTTCTCATACCCTCTCTCCCGGCGACGACTGGGTATCCTGCATATGAAACGCCTGTCCATACCCTCCCTCCCGGCCTCGACTGGGTATCCTGCATGCAAAATGCCTGCCCATACCCTTATTCAAAAATATAAGCAGGCAAAAAATGCCTGCTTATATATCTTTCTGTCAATATCAAGTTATGGAACCAAACGTATAGACATTCTATCTCTTCAAACTCTTCAGATACACTTTCTGCTCATCTGTGATCCGATAGCTCTCTCTTGCTTTCTGGATGGTCCTATTATGCACCCATACCGAAAGCCTGTTGCCTGTCAGATATGGAATCACGGTATCCCATTGTTTGGCAAGTGCTGTTGCAAAAAACCAGGCAATCATCATGTTGACATAATATTCCTCTGATCGGATATCCGCTACCGGCTCCAGATACTCCTGCCTGTAATCCTCATCCAGAAAATGCACCATGATCATCCGGATCCCGAACCGACAGGTGTACACCTGATCCGATGCAATCCATTCCTTTATCTTCTCAAGAAGCTCCGTTCTATGCTTCTTGAACACTTTGGGTGACATCGTATCACAGACAGCCCAGTTATCCACATAGGGTAAAAATGTATCCACTGCCCTGACACATGTCTTGTAATCCTTGATTTCCGAAACCAGCATCCCATGCAGGATATTTTCATCATAATACTGATGCGGCAGGTCCTCCAGAAACTTCCATAGTTCCGGCTCTCTGCCGCACTTCTGGCATCCCGCCTCTTTTATATATTCTTTTGCAAGCTTGCGAAGTCCGGGCACGCGGACACCAATAAACTTTTCTCTGGGTATGGTCGGTGTCAGCCTGCTCTGAAAATCCGCATATTTTTCATCCTGCATCTGAAATAATTGTTTTTGTATATCCATGGTAAATCCCATTTTCTCACTAGAAGCTCCTGATCTTATCGGCACTGTCATCATCCGTCTTTTCGATCTTACGGATCACAATATAATAGGAATAGTCATCCTTGACCGTAACCTTGATGCGGTCCCCCTCCTTATGCCCCATCAGTGCGGCACCAAGCGGGGATTCCTTACTGATAAGCCCATGCAGGGAATCTTCGCGGACAGTGGTCACGATCCGGTATACTTCTTCCTCGTCATCCTCTTCAAAATAAACGGTGACCGTATTGTTCAGTCCCACCTCATCCGCCTTGGATTCATCGGATACAACAACTGCTGTGCGCACCATTCGCTCCAGATAACGGATGCGGCTCTCATTTCTGTTTTTTTCTCTCTTGGCAGCATAGTATTCAAAGTTTTCTGAGAGGTCTCCCTGTGCCCTTGCTTCCTTGACCGCCTCGATCAGCTTCGGTCGCAGCACCAGTTTCCGTTCCTCTATCTCTGCTTCCATTTTTGCCAGATCGGATGCTGTCAGTTCATCATTCATCTTTCTGTTCCCCTTCCTGCAAGATCGGATACCGCTATTGTATCAGATTTTACTATGCAGTAACAGACTTTCCTGTATAAAGCTGATAATATTTGCCCTTCTTCTCGATCAGTTCGTCATGGGTACCGCGTTCGATAATGCGTCCCTGTTCCAGAACCATGATACAGTCACTGTTCTTAACAGTGGATAAGCGGTGTGCGATCACAAAAGTCGTACGTCCCTCCATCAGGGCATCCATTCCTTTCTGCACCAACTTTTCCGTTCTGGTATCAATGGAGCTGGTCGCTTCATCCAGAATCAAAGCCGGCGGATCCGCAACTGCTGCTCTTGCGATCGCCAGAAGCTGTCTCTGCCCCTGACTTAGGTTTGCTCCATCCCCATGCAGCATGGTCTGATAGCCATCCGGAAGTCTTCTGATAAATCCGTCCGCGTTCACGCGCTTTGCCGCTGCAATAACCTCTTCATCCGTTGCATCCAGCTTTCCGTAACGGATATTTTCCATAACAGTTCCGGTAAACAAATGAGTATCCTGCAATACGATACCAAGGGATCTTCTCAGGTCTGCCTTTTTGATCTTATTTACATTGATGCCGTCATAGCGGATCTTACCATCCTGAATATCATAAAAGCGGTTGATCAGATTGGTGATCGTGGTCTTTCCGGCACCCGTTGCACCGACAAAAGCGATCTTCTGTCCCGGCTCGGCATATAACTTCACATCATGCAGAATGATCTTTTCATCTGTATACCCAAAATCCACACCGTCAAATACCACGCTGCCCTCCAGCTTCTGATAGGTGGTCGTTCCTTCTGCTTTATGATAGTGCTTCCATGCCCAGATACCTGTTCTGTGGTCGCTCTCCGTGATCGCTCCGTCCGGAGCTTCCTCTGCATTCACAAGCTCAACATAACCATCATCCACTTCCGGCTTTTCATCCAGCAGCTTAAAAACACGGTCCGCACCGGCAAGTGCCATAATGATGCTGTTTAACTGCTGGCTCACCTGATTGATCGGCATATTGAAGGATTTGTTGAAGCTTAAGAAGCTTGCCAGCCCGCCAAGGGACAGCCCGGAGATTCCTGTCAATGCCAGAAAAGCACCGACCACCGTACAGACAACATAGCTTACGTTTCCAAGCTGTGCATTGATCGGTCCCATGATATTACCGAATTTGTTTGCCTGATAAGCGCTCTCATATAACCGCTCGTTTAGCTTATCAAAATCCGCAATGCTCTCCTCCTCATGGCAGAATACTTTTACGACCTTCTGCCCGTTCATCATTTCTTCCACATACCCGTTTACCGCACCGATATCCTTCTGCTGGGACAGGAAGAAACGGCTGCTGAGTCCGCCGATCTTCTTGGTAATCGCCAGCATCAGACCGACCATTGCCAGCGTCAGAACCGTAAGCGGAATATCCAGAATAAACATATAGACAAGTACCATAATGACCGTTACGGCACTGTTGATCAGCTGCGGAATACTCTGACTGATCATCTGACGCAGCGTATCGATATCGTTGGTATACATGGACATGATGTCACCATGTGCATGAGTATCAAAATATTTGATCGGCAGACTTTCCATCTTGGAAAACATATCATTTCTTAAGTTTCTCATGGTTCCCTGTGTAACATAGACCATGATTCTTGCCTGAACGAAAGAAGCAATGATTCCCGCAGCATAGAAGCAGCCGACTCTTGCAATGGCATGCAGTAGCGGTGTGAAATCCGGATCTGCCCCGCCGATTAACGGTTCAATATAAGTATCGATCAATGTTTTCATAAACATCGTTCCCTGTGTACTGGCATACACATTTACCAGAATACAGATCACCACCAGCAGATACTGCAGCCAGTAGTCTTTTAATACATAACCCATGATCCGTTTAAAAATCCTGCCCGGATGCTCGATCTTTGGTTTCGGACCCCGTGGTCCTCTCGGTCCGCCCGGTCCCTGATTTACTTTTACTCTCTTTTCCTCTGCCATGATCAGTTTTCTCCTTTCTCATCAAAATCACCGTTTCCTGACATCTGGGATTCGTATACTTCCCTATAGATGTCATTGCCGGTCAGGAGTTCTTCATGTGTTCCGAATCCGACCACACGTCCCTCATCCATTACAATAATGCGGTCGGAATCCTGAATACTTGCGATTCTCTGTGCAATGATCAGTTTCGTGGTTCCCGGTATCGACTCTGCAAATGCTTTGCGGATCTTGGCATCTGTTGCAGTATCGACCGCACTTGTGGAATCATCCAGGATCAGGATCTTCGGCTTCTTCAAAAGTGCTCTCGCAATACACAGTCTCTGCTTCTGTCCGCCGGATACATTTGTTCCGCCCTGCTCAATATGGGTCTGATAGCCATCCGGCATCTTTGCAATAAATTCATCCGCACAGGCAAGTTCACAGGCATGGCGGCATTCTTCCTCTGTTGCGTCTTTTTTACCCCAGCGGAGATTATCCAGAATACTTCCGCTGAACAGTACATTATTCTGAAGCACGACCGCAACCTCATTACGAAGTGTTTCCAGATCATAGGTGCGGACGTCCTTTCCACCGACAAGCAGCGCTCCGTCCGTTACGTCATACAGGCGGCTGATCAGATTCACCAGACTGGATTTGGCACTTCCCGTTCCACCGATGATACCGATTGTCTCGCCGGATCTGATCTTCAGATCAATATCCTTTAATACCGGGGTCTTTGCATCCTTTTTATAGCTGAAGGATACGTTTTTGAATTCAATGCTGCCATCCGGGATCTCATAATCCGGATTCTCCGGGTTGGTCAGTTCTGTTTTCTCATTTAAAACCTCCGTGATACGTCTTGCACTGGCAGCCGACATGGTTAACATAACAAAAACCATGGAGAGCATCATCAGGCTCATCAGAATATTCATGCAGTATGTAAGCAGGCTCATCAGCTGTCCCGTTGTCAGTGTCCGTGCAACTACCATCTTAGCGCCCATCCAGCTGATCAGCAGAATACAGCCATACACCGCAAAATTCATCATCGGGCTGTTCCAGGTTACGATCTTCTCGGCTTTGCAAAAAATCTTGTAGATGTTTCCGCTGGCTTTGCGGAATTTTTTGTTTTCATAATCCTCACGCACATATGCCTTGACTACGCGGATCGCGGATACATTTTCTTCCACACTCTCATTTAAGTCGTCATACTTTGGAAAGGCAGCTGAAAAATGTTTGGTTGCGCTCATGACAATCACTGCCAGAACACTTCCCAGAATGACTACCGCAATCAGGTAAACACTTGCTAGGCGCGGGCTGATCAGAAATGACATCACCATTGCGCACAGCAGACTTGCCGGTGCACGCATACACATACGCAGGATCATCTGGTAGGCATTCTGCATATTGGTAACGTCCGTTGTCAGCCTTGTGACCAGACCGGATGTGCTGAATTTGTCAATATTGGAAAAACTGAAGGTCTGGATGTTATCAAACATGGCTTTTCTCAAATTTTTGGCAAAGCCCGCCGATGCCATTGCCCCGTATTTTCCACCCAGAATACCAAAGCTCAGTCCCAATACTGCTGCAATTAACATTCCCACGCCCATCAGACAGATGTGCTTCATATTGCCCACTTCAACACCTTTATCAATAATGGATGCCATCATTAGCGGAATGATCATCTCCATGATGACTTCTCCCAACATGAAAACCGGTGTCATAACAGACGCTTTTTTGTACTCTTTGATCTGCGCTCCTAACGTCTTTAACATGTTGTATCCTCCTTTTGTTCTGTATTCTGTCCTATTGCCTGTTCTTTATCGTATTCTGCAGGCTGTCCCGCCTCATTCATCGCCTCGAGATTGTTCCGTATCATCTTCAAAAGTCTAAACAGTTCGTCCTGCTCTGAATGATCGATGCCCGCAAGCATGCGCTCATCCATCATTCTCATATGTGCTTCCACCTGTATATGATCCTGTACCGCTTCCGGAGTCATCCGGATGCGTTTTAATCTCGCGTCCTTGTCCATGCAGCTTCGTGTGATTTTACCGTTTTTCTCCATGACCTGAAGCGTATTGGTCGCGGTTGCCCGCGAGATCCGAAATTCTTCTTCGATATTCTTTTGATAGACCGGCTCCTCCCGGTGCCTGAACAGATATCCCATAATTCCGGCCTGAAGCTGTGTCAATGGCGGCTTATCCTTCACCGGTGTGGTCTTTCTGACAACTTCCCTGATCAGATTATGTATGACACGCAGCTCAAAGCCCAATATTCTCTCTTCACTCATATATCAGCTCAACTCCATAAAAAATAATGTTAGCAAGCTAACTTTATTGTTAGCACACTAACATTATCCCATTTTCTGCTATTTGTCAATATCGAATTTGCTGTTTTTTGTGTTTATGACAGAGGGCATTTTGCCACTTCCTGTTGTCCGGCTTATTTATGCCATGGCATTTTCCTGTTTGTATTTACTTAACATCTGCGCATGGTTCTGTTCCTCGATCTGGATATCCGCAAACAGTTTGCGAAGATCGCTGTTATCGCAGTTGAATACATCCGTGTTGTACTCAGAGGAAACCAGCTTTTCCGTACCGATGCAGTCCGTTGCCAGAAAATTGTCATGCTCCTTGTCAGCCTCATTACAGCCGCACTTATAGGTTGCACAGGGGCAATAATCCTTACCCTTGGAATCATTGCAGTCACAGGACGGAATCTCGCCGTTTAATGCCTGTCCCAGAGACTGATAATGCTTCTGTTCCTCTTTCTGCAATGTACGGAATAAGCTCTGCAGCTCCGGATCCTTTGCCTGGGAAGCATATTTTTCATACTTCTCGATGCATGCCTTTTCCTGTGTCTGAAGATCCTTAATGGTAGTTGTCTCTTTTGATGTTAATACCATGATGATACTCCTCTCTTTTTATAAAATGCCGTTTTCTTGATTCCATCTTACAGTATGGACAGGATTGGAGGAGTTCATTCACGGAAGATATCTGTTAACAACCGGATTAACGATGTCTCATGTGTATTTTTAGAAAAATGTATTATGCCATCAACCTTCCACTCTACCTTGTCAGGAAAACCAGAGATCTATTATCATAATAAATGACCGGTTTACGGTATTATATAGCATACCACAAACCGGTCATGAATCATCACATCAAACTAAGCTTCACCCAATCCCTCAGCGTAACTGCATAGGGACTGTGGTACATCCTGCACAATTCTTCATAGCTGTTCCATTCCTCCGTCAGGCAAAAGTCATGGCTCCACGTCATGTACCAGCTCCATGGAATATGACTCTCACTCAGGGCATCTACGGAGGGAATCACACCGATCTCACCGATTGCGGCAAGTTTGTTTTCCGAATTTTTCTCCACCAGATCCCGATACTCTTCGGCACAATCTGTATGATGATGTTTCTCAGGATACATGTCTCTGGAGATCACATCCACAACATCATCCCCCGGATAATAATCCCTGTTCGGGCAGTTGAATACCCAGATCAGGTTGTGCATCTTATGCACACGGGTATAACGGTCATACATGATACGCCACAGTTTCTTAATCGTATCCGCACCTTTTGCACCCCACCAGAACCAGTCGCCGTCCCCTTCATGGAATGGACGCCATAAAATTGGGATATCATGTATTCTATAATCCTTTAACAGCTCTGCCATCTGATCCATATCCCGGATAAGTGCAAGATATTCCTCGGTTTCTTCCACCACGGCCTTAGAAGCATCAAAATCCGTATTACAGCTATAAAAAGACTTGTCATGCCCACCAATCGGTGAATACCAGTGCCAGGTAAAGGTGATCAGTCCTTTTTTATGATATGCCCAGTCCCATGCCTGCGCGAGCGTTCCCTTGTTTTCTTCAATCTCATGCAGGCAGTCTTCATCCGCGCCTTCAAGCTGCATATTTCCGGAATAACTCAATAATTCAAATCCGCAAAGCGCTGGCAGTTCCCCCGTTACTTTCTCGATGTTTGCCAGTTCTTCCTGTGCCCTCGACTGGGTGTGCTGTCCGGTGATGATACGTTTGCCGCTCAAGCTCGCAAGGCATTGCAACAGCCTTCTGGCATTGGGAGATGCTTCCCTGTCACATGGGATGACTTTTCTGTTTTCTGTCATGGTGTACTCCTTATATATTAAATATGCTTCTTTGTTTTTTTTTTATTATAACTCTCAGTACATGCTCGTTCAAGAACCCCTTACCATAATGATCGGACATTTAACCAAAACTACTCCCTATATAATCTTGTCCGGAAGCCGCAATAAGGCATCCATTACCGGATGGATCATTTTAACCGAATCCACCCTATTGATTGCACATAGCTTTTTGCCCGCATCTTTGCTGGAAGCACCACAATGGTATACTGCTTCCGTGGGCAGTCCATAATCAAGGACGATCAGACGATCATGGCAATCAGGATTGGTTTTGACCCGAAGTGGTGGATATTGATTTATAAAATCTTCAACCACAGCCGTTGTAAGAAACCCTCTCTTTCCATGACCATTTTCCGTGAAGAGAATCACTTCAACACCTGCCCTTTTTTGAGACAGAAGCTGCAGTGTTTTTGTATTCATATAATCATCCACCACATAGATGGATTTTGTTGCCTGCTGATAGATTTCTATGTATGCTGTGTCTGCTTCAAATTTTTGTCCCTTGTATATCACAAAATTTTTGAAATCGTTTTCTGATATGAAATTCTCATTCAGGGTATCAATACTCTTTTGGATTTCTTCCATTGACTTATCCGTTTTCTTCCGATAATCAGAAAATCCTGACATTTGAACAGATAGCTCGGATACTTTTGCCGAAATCAGATTCATTTCCGATCGGGTGACAAATTGTTGGTTCTGCCTGATGTAATGGCGCATTTCTTTAAAAGCACGCATGATAAATATGCTCTGCTGTTCCGCCAATTCTCCTTTGAGTACTGTCGCTAACATATAGATTCCCTGCTCCGTAAAAGCATATGGCATTTTTCTTTTGCCGCCCCAACTTGAAGTCGCAATTTGCGACTTCAAGTTTTTCGGAACAGAAACTTCAATTTGCGATTTCAAGAAATCATATTCATCATGGGTTAATTGAAACATGAAATCCTCCGGAAACCTCTTAATGTTCCGCTTCACTTGTTCATTTAACCGCTTGATCTCATATCCATATATTTCTGCCAAATCACTATCCAGCATAACCTGCTGTCCGCGAACGACATACACACAATTCCTAATCGCTTCCACCGTTAATAGCTTTGCTGTTGCTTCCATAAATTATCCTTTCCTCATTTGTTATATACCCAAATCTGCATTTCCTCCGGACTTTCTATTTTCTTCAAAGCATCCATATAATTTCACCAGTCGTCTCTGCTGTTCTTCTCTAAGTCCATGATAGTCTTCGATCAACCGGATATCATAACGTGTAAATCGACTCTCAGGACTTGCAGCAGCAATCTCTTCTTCATTATCAATTTCCTTTCCGGTCAGAGGCTGTTTCGAAGTTATCTGCAATACATGACCGATATCCATTAATATTCTCTCACTGATCGTCATTTTCACCTATAGGAAATTTCAACAAAATTTCTTATCACAGAAAAAAAGAAACCGATTTTCCCGATTTCTTTTTTCGTCCTGAAATAACTCTTATAAGGTGTGACTGCAACTACACCACGTGACTACATCACACCAAACATCTGCAGCGCCCAGTAGATCAATCCAAACAGCCAGGAACTGAAGATTCCGTATAAAATTACGGGGCCGGCTATTGTAAATATCTTGGCACCGATGCCAAATACCTGTCCCTCCTTCTGGTATTCCACTGCGGCGGATGCCACAGAATTGGCAAATCCGGTGATGGGCACAAGCGCCCCTGCTCCGGCAAATGCCCCCAGCTTCTGATAGAGATTCAGTCCGGTAAAAACAACGCTTAGAAACACCAGCAGCATGGAACACCATGCTCCGGCGATCTCCTTATCCAGTGCAAACTGGTTGGTTGCGACATTTAAGATGACTTGCCCAAGCACACAGATCAGTCCTCCAACCACAAATGCCTTTATCATCTGCCAGAACAGATTTTTCTTCGGTGTCATCTGTTCCACATAATCCTGGTACTCCTGCTTTTTCCGGATCTCCTGTGCCTGTCTGTGCTTCCGGTCTTCATACTCCTGTTTCATATCTGTCTGTTTGTCTGACATGGTCATTTCCCCGTATTATTGAATCGTAGTATTTATGAATCCCTCTCCAGGGATATCTGTTACACTGTTTATAATGTTATGAACTGTGATTCCTCTGTTATTTCTCTAAGTATTTCCTCAAAACACGCCCTCTATTCATACCGGCATTTTCTTTGTGCTTACTGTTTCTCTATTGAAAACACTGTTTGCTTAATACAATTGCTTACAGTTTTGCAGTACACAAAAACATCCGGATCATACGTTTCCGCGTATGACCCGGATGTTCATTCTGATTATTATTCCGATCAAATTCAGTCGTCACTTGGACAATTCATCTCAAACATGGCATCCAGCGCATGATGCAGGATATGTGCCTGCTCTGTATCCGCCAGCTTATAGTATACCTCTTTTCCTTCCCGCCTGCTGACGATCAGTCCGCCGGTCCGAAGAAGCTTCAGATGATGGGATACCGCCGGATCACTCATTTCCATCGCAGCAGAAATATTGCTGACGCATTCTTCACAATGGCATAACAGCCAAAGTATTCTTAATCTGGTCGCATCCCCAAGCTGTGAAAATGCAGTTGCTACCGTCTGGAATGCCGGAAGCTGTGGCATCCGCTCCAATACATGCTCTATATTCTGCCCATGATTATGTGGTAAATTGTAATGCTCCATTCGTACTCATTCCTCTCTGTTTTCCGGCTTTCGGCTTTCCGATATTGTCCAGCATTATTTATCTTCTTTTACCAGCAAAGCCCTTGTTGCGTTCAATACGGCAATAACCATTACACCGACATCCGCAAAGATCGCTGCCCACATATTTGCAATTCCGAGTGCGCCGAGGATCAGACAGACTGCCTTGACACCCAGGGCAAACACAATGTTCTGATATACAATGCGAAGTGTTTTTCTGGAGATCCGCATCGCCAGTGCGATCTTGGCAGGATCATCATCCATAAGAACAATATCCGCAGCCTCTATTGCTGCATCGGAGCCGAGTGCACCCATGGCAATTCCAATGTCCGCTCTTGATAATACCGGTGCATCATTGATACCGTCACCGACAAATGCAAGAACCTCGCCTTTCTCCTTTGATTCCAATAACTTCTCGACCTCTGTTACCTTATCAGCCGGCAGCAGCTCACTCTTGACTTCATCCACAGAAAGCTCTGCTGCAACAGCCTGTGCCACCTTTTTAGAATCTCCCGTCAACATGATCGTTTTCTTGACACCGGAGGCTTTCAGATCCCTGATTGCCGCTGCCGATGTCGGCTTGATCACATCCGAGATCAGAATCCATCCAATATAGGTTCCGTCCAGTGCCACATGGATCTCCGTACCGATTCCGTCTGCTTCCGGGCACGCAATACCCAGCCGATTCATCAGTTTCCGGTTACCCACTGCAACTGCTTTTCCGTCCACCTGAGCCTGTATACCGTGACCGCTGATCTCCTCAACCTGCGTAACTTCTGCCTGTTCCACAGTTCCATAGCCCTGCGCCGCTGCAGTCTTCTTCTGACTGTAGGCGGTTAACAGGCTCTTACTGATCGGATGTGTGGAATACCGTTCCGCTGCTGCCGCATAATATAGCAGTGTTTCCTCACTCACATTTTCCGTATGAAGCTTTGTGACCTCAAAAACGCCCTTGGTCATGGTTCCTGTTTTATCAAAAACAACATATTTTGTCTTTGCCATCTCTTCCAGATAATTGGATCCCTTAACGAGAATTCCCTTGGCAGATGCACCGCCGATTCCGCCAAAGAAACTGAGCGGAATGGAAATTACAAGCGCACACGGACAACTGATAACCAGGAAGGTAAGTGCACGGGTAAACCATTTAACAAAAGAGGTCTCCAGTCCCGGGATCACCAGACCAAGCAAAGGCGGAATCACTGCCAAAAGCACCGCACCGATGCAGACTGCCGGTGTATACACTTTGGCGAAACGAGTGATAAAGTTTTCGGAACGCGATTTCTTCATGCTGGAATTTTCCACCAGATCCAAGATTTTGGAAACTGTGGATTCGCCAAACTCTTTTGTGGTCCTGATCTTCAACAGTCCATTCAGGTTTACGCAGCCGCTGATTACTTCATCGCCTTCTGCAACCTCTCTTGGAAGGCTCTCGCCGGTCAGGGCGCCGGTATTCAGTGCAGAAGTGCCATCGGTTACCACGCCGTCGATCGGGATCTTCTCACCCGGCTTTACAACGATCACCGTACCGATTGCAACCTCATCCGGTGATACCTGAACCAGTTCTCCATCCTGTTCAATATTCGCATAGTCCGGACGGATATCCATTAACTGTGTAATATTCTTCCGGCTCTTACCAACCGCATAGCTCTGGAACAGTTCACCGATCTGGTAAAACAGCATAACGAAAACACCCTCTGCCAGATCTCCGATTCCGATCGCACCAACGGTTGCTACCGCCATCAGGAAATTCTCATCAAATACTTCTCCGTGAAAAATACCGAGCACTGCTTTTCTCAGAATATCATATCCGACAATCAGGTACGGTACCATGTAGAGCAGGTACATGAGCCAGCCGTTTACCGGTATGAAATGTAATATTACCAGGCATAGTGCTGCAAGAATAATTCTGTACAGCATCTTTTTCTGTTTCTTTGTCATCTCTGTCTCTCCTTTATGTAAAGGCTGTCGCGCTTATCTCAAAACACACTTCTTTATAAATAGATCTCACAGTCGGATTCTACTTTCTTACAAGCCTTTACAACAGCCTTCATCGTTGCCTTTTCATCCGCACCTTCTGCAAACTCCACTGCCATTTTCTGGGTCATAAAGGAAACGGTTGCGTTTGCAACACCCTCTGTTTTCTTTGCGGCTTCCTCCATTTTTAATGCACATGCTGCACAGTCAACTTCGATCTGATATGTTTTTTTCATAGTTTCCTCTTTCCGCCCATCCATTTTGTGGGCAATTCATTTTTTATCTTGTATTCATTTAAACATTCGTTTAATCGTTTGTCAATACTTATTTAAACAATTATTTAATTGTTTTTCTGAACAATCTCAAGGAAACAGCCTGTGAAAGAAATAAAACAGCGAGCCGCAGGTCTTTCCACATGCGATTGCAAGGATCAGTACCCCCAATCCTTTTCGCAGATGAACCCTTCTTGCAAATATGGGAATCCCTCCAAGCAATTCTTCAATCGCGATTGCCAGACAGCCGACGAACATGCCCGTAAAAAGCGCCCAGATCACCACCGCGGTGACGGACAGTACCTGCAATACCGCATTCCTTTCATCCCATCCTGCAACCTGCCAGTTCTGGTGAAATACCCCATAGAGTCCCCCAAGCAGTGATCCCGCAATGACCCACTCTTCATATAAAAACACTTTATTTGCGGTGTGAAACCGTCCCGCAAACCGCGGCACCAGTCCGACCACGATCACAGTCGTAAATACCGCTCCCGCGCTAAACAATCCAAATCCAAGCCCTAAAATTGCAAGTAAGCATATCCCCGGCACGTCATGACACCTCCTGATCCATTCTCCGCACAGCTCCTGCTGCCGCTCCTACAGCTCCTCCTGATTCCGGTTCGCGTTTTCCACCAGTGCCGTGATCACATTCCCCTCATATTCACGCATCTGCACCTCAACGGGCGTGGGATCCTTTGTGATCCTTCTCTTCCCGATATGGTTAAAAAACAGAATGATCCCACCCGCAAGCCCAATGGAATAGGTGACCTCCAGTATCGTAAATCCATCCGATTCCTTTCCTGTGAATATCTCATAAACACCGGAAAAAATATTGTTGATGTCAATATCATTATGAAACGCCATGATGGTAAACGCTGCACCGAAAAAACAGATCATACTGATAAATGCAGCCTTGCACCACTCCAGAACAGGATGTGTACCGCCCTTCACTTTTTCGATCACCACATCACACTCTCCCAGGTTGATCACCACGCACTCGGGAAACACCTTCTGTATCATTTCGATCAGCGTAAGCGTGCTGATCACCGCCCTGTTTCCATCCTTGGGAAACCGGTATACCAATATCGCTTCCGCTTTTTTCTGCAATTTGCTGTCCTTACACAGGATTCTCGCAATGTCCTTTAAGTAAATCTCTCCCCGGTCCGTTTCCACCTTACTCTCCGCTTTCATATAAAAAATCTGCACAGCTATGTCCTTCTTTCCTGCCGGTATCGGCATTCTTTCAAAGACATAGTCTGTGCAGATTCACAAAACTCATGTACTGATTATGATATTGTAACCGGATGTTTTGCCCTTTCAGGAGATCTTACTCTCTCTTTTCATATCCAGATAATGAATGTTAGCACGATGTCTCCGATAGACATTTCCCCACGCAAGTACCTTGTTCATCACCCAGTATCCGGCCACAGCAGCCTGTTCCACAATCTTTTTGGGCTTTCTGCGCACCTTATCTTCCCAGTCACCATCCGCAAATGTATGAACGCCCTCTTTGATCGCTTTGATCAGATCATCATTCCCGCGGATGTGACTGTCGATCTCGGTATATGCCGCACCGATCACCTTATCGCGATGAGCATCGGAGCCTCCGAATTCCGGCTTTTTGTACTTGATTGCCAGCCGCTTTGCCAGGCGGTTCTGAAATGGCTTGGAGCAGGCATTGAAGCTCTCGACAAAATCAAAACTGTGCACCAGCTTCTCGTTTGCCTTTCCCGCTTTTGTGTGCATAAAAGCAAAAAAACCGTTGCCGTACGGATGTGCGGGTCCCAAAATACCGCCCATCTCATGGACAACTTTTTCCAGTCTGCTGACCGTCATCCCACGTACCTCCAGCAGTCTGGTCTTCACCTTTTCGGGAAGTACCACAAGCATATGACCTCCGTCCCTGGTGTCATATTCGATTCCGCGAAGAACCACGAATGGTTTCCCTGTTGCTTTTTCAACTCTTTTTTTGATCTCCTGCCACCTGTCATGTCCCTTATAGGAATTATGATCCGTGACAAGCATTCCGTCATAGCCTAAATGGATCAGCTTCTTTACATACTGCTCGATCTCCACCCTGGCATCAATGGAGCCTTCTTTTGTATGGCAATGCATATCAAATTTCATAGTCTCATGTCCTTTTTGAATGATTCAGTCGATCACGCTATATTGCAGACATTCGTATAAAAGTCTTGTCCCGACCGCGATATTCTCCGGAAGCAGGGCTCTTGCCACCAGCTTCAGATCATCACTTTCGATATCGGTCCGCTTCAGATTTGCATAATCTCCGTCAATACTGTCCACAATATATTCAAATGAATTCATTTCCTTATCTCCGTGTATTGTTAGTGTTCCTTTTTCCGTCTCCCATCATACCACCTTTTGCCGGTTCTACCAAGTAAATTTTTCTTTACGTTTTCTCCCGCATGCGAAGCAGGATCCGTTTTTCCATTCGGCTGACCTGCACCTGGCTGATCCGCAGGCGTTTTGCAACCTCCATCTGGGTCTTGTCCTGAAAATAGCGCAGCCTGATGAGTTCTCTTTCACTTTCCGTTAATTCCTTTAAAAGCTGCTCTAACAGCATATGGTTCAATAACTGCTCTTTTTCCGGATCCTGTCCGTCCCCCATTCCATAGCTGTCCGGCTTCCCAAAATCCCCGGAAACGGACTGCCCCACACCGCAGCTTCCCCGGCTGCCCGCAACGATCTGATCCACCAGACAGATCTCGTTCCCATCCGACTGGTACACGGATTTATACAGGGATTCCACCTCTATATTGGCTTCCAATGCCATGACAATATCCTCCACAGCGATTCCGGTATCCCGGGACAGTTCTTCCATCGTTGCATCCCTTCCAAACTTCTGGGACAGGCGCTCCATGGACTGACGGACCTTCCAGCCGTTTTCCTTAATGCTCCGGCTCACCTTGACCATACCGTCATCGCGCAGAAACCGCTTGATCTCTCCCTGGATCATAGGAACCGCATAGGTTGAAAATTTGACATCATAGCTGAGATCAAATTTATCAATTGCTTTGATCAGTCCGATACTTCCGATCTGGAACAAATCTTCCGCATCGATCCCTCTGCCCAGAAAGCGCTTGACGATATGATGCACCAGACCGAGATTTTTCTCTACGAGTATTTCTCTTGCTTCTTTATCTCCCGCCTGTGATCGTGCGATCAGTTCCGCCGTTTCTTCCATTTAGTCATCCTCTTGCGGTATCCATGGAGAGCATCCGATTTTTTTTATCATCTGTACTTTCGTGCCGTCTCCCGGACAGGACTGTACTTCCAGATCATCCATAAAAGCCTCCATAAAAGCAAACCCCATCCCGGAACGCTCTAATTCAGGTCTTGTCGTAAACATCGGCATCATTGCCTCCTCGATATTTTCAATCCCCTTTCCAAAATCCTCCACTGTGACGGTCAGTACATCCCCCGTAATACTGCAGTTCATCCTGATCCTGCCTCCATGGTTATCGTACCCATGGATAATGGCATTGGTCACGGCCTCGGAAACAGCTGTTTTGACATCCGCTACTTCCTCCACGGTCGGATTTAAAGGTGTCATAAATGCTGCAACCGCTACTCTTGCAAAACTCTCATTCTGCGACACCGCATCAAAGCAAAGCTCCACCTCGTTTACATAATTCTTAATTTCTGTCATATCGTTGGTTTCCATTTCCAGTTCCTCCCTAATCCATGATGGTAACAATTTTTAACATTCCCGATGCCGCCAGCATTCTTCTGATCCTCTGGTCTGCATGAATGACATATACTTTTCCGCCAAAGCAGGAGATTTTCTTATATCTGCCCATAATGATACCGATCCCGGAGCTGTCCATAAAGTGCGTATCCTCAAAGTCAAACACGACATTTTCCACCCTGCTGTGTGTAATGTAGTTATCCGCCGTATGACAGATCTCCGCCGCTTTATGATGATCCACTTCCTCCGGCATCCTGATCATCAGATAATTCTCAATAATTGCATAGTTGTCCACCATTTCCATATTCTTTCCTTTCCAAAGCACTTACCGGTCACACTTTTCTGCTTTTACAACACAATTTTCAGCGCAAAAAAAGAGAACATGTCCTCCATGTTCTCTTTCGTAGGCATTCTCAGATACAATCCTTTGTCTCTTACTGTCCCTCTATCGTATTCAATCGCTTCTGTGCATTATAGGCTGTATTTGAACCCGGGAACAGTTCCAAAATCTGTTGATAGCATTCTGCTGCCTGATCCAGTTCTTCATTTTTGTAATAAGCTTCACCCAACTGGTAAAGCGCTTTTGCATCTTCTGCGTTAAAGGCCACCGACATCTTCAGATAGTTAATCGCCTCTGTATAATTACCGCTGTTATACTCCGTTAATCCGGACTGATAATATGCGGCTGATACCTCCGGTCCGATCAGCGTGTACAGGATCTCATAGACATTCTTGAAATTTTCCGTTGCGGAAGTTTCCACATAGTCCGTATCGATCTTGCCAAGACTGTCCGCAATCTGCATGACATCCGCATCATCCGCCATATATTGCTGCACCGCATCTAACAATTGGTCATATGCAGCAAGTGCACCATCTGTTCCGGTATAAGTATCCAGATCCGCTTCCAATTGTGTTACCTGTTCTTCCAGCTTTCTGATCGTTGTCGCCTGCTCCTGCATATCCGCCGTCTGGGCACTGAGCTGTTCACTGTACTCGCTTACCTTCTGGTTGACCTTTGCGGTTTCCGTCTGAATCCTTGCCGGCAGAATCAGGAAAATGCTGACCGCCAGTCCGACCGCAACGCCGATTGCAATATTCAGAATTGTTGACAACCCGCTGTTTTCTTTTGGATTTAAAGGCTGGATGACCATATCATTTCCGCTCTTATATTGAACTGTCTGTTCATCCTTTGCTTTTTTCTTTTTCTGGGAACTCTTTCCCTCCTCCAGACCGGTTGCAAGCTCCACTTCTTTCTGATAACGCAGGGTAATCAGATTGTTTCTGTCGATCTTTGCCACACGGTCCAACTCCCTGGACGCCTTTTCCCACTCCTCCTGTGCAATATAGATCAATGCCAGCAATTGATGTGCCTGCACATATTTAGGATTCATGGATAATACTTTTTTTAGCTGGATCACTGCCAGATCAATGCTGTCCTGTCTACAGTAATTCAGTGCCTGATTATACTTCTTAACAGCCTGTGTCAATGCGTCAAGCTGCGTCGGATTTGATCTGATTGCTTCAATATAATCATCCGCAATGTTTTTCTTTGCCTGGATATTTTTACTGATAACCCATTCATTCAGGGCACTGACAACCTCTCCGGTCTCATAATAGATCAGTCCTAACAGGTTTCGTGCCTCCACATGATTTTTATTCAGTTTCAGACATTGTCTCAGACTTTCCACTGCCCCGGATAAATCTCTGACGCCTGCCTTTTCCAAACCGCTGTTATAAAAGCTGTTGGAAGAAGCCACAATTCTCTTGTATGTCTTTACTTCGGCGCCACAGTTGGTGCAGAAATCATTTTCCGTCAGGAGACAGCCACAATTATAACAATACATACTGCCTGCTCCTTATTCTTCCTCTTCTTTTGCTTCTTTTACTATATTTACAAGAACATCCGCCAGATCGGTTGTATCCTGGCTGTACAGTGCGTCCTCAGCTTCTTCGAGTTCCACACTCGGATGAAATTTCTTCAATTCTTCCTCAAAGTTAATCATCGGAATTCCTCCCTATATGGGCCTTGATCTGCCCCGCCAAATATAATGAGCCCGCAATATAGATCCGTTCCTTATCTTTTCTGCCTTTCATGCAGGCATCAAAAGCTTCTTCTGCCGACTCGTAACAGTTACATTCCCCTCTATAATATTTCTTTGCCAGCGAAAGTATTGCTTCCGGATCCGTTCCCCGGCTTCCGCCCGTTGTTGTTATCGTTATGCGGTCAAAAACTCCCGAATCCGCAATCATTCTGATCATCTGCTCGTAGTGCTTGTCCTGTACCACTGCAAATAAGAGATGATTGCTCCCGCTCTTTTGTTCCATGCTCCCGGACATACCGCAGACACTTGTCAGAAATGCCCGGATTCCGTCCTCGTTATGCGCTCCGTCAAGATATACCTCAGGCATGATTTCTTCCATCCTGCCTGCCCAGTGCATCCGCTGCATGCCCTGCTGTATCTGCTCTTTTGTTATCGCAGCCCCCCGTGCATTCAGAATATCCACTGCACGAAGCGCAATTGCGGCATTTTCGACCTGATACAGTGCTGTCGTCCGCAATATGACACTGATAGAATTATAATATACAGAATAGAATGAAAATGCAATGCTTTTATCTTGAATTCGCTCTATTTTAAAATCGCAGTTTCCGACAGGATATGCGCATGCTTCCAGCTCTTTTGCCCTTTTTTGTACCACCGCGGCAGCCTCAGGCGGTTCTGCCGCAAACACGACCGGTACACGTGCCCGCATGATCCCGGCTTTTTCTCCGGCAATCTGTGTCACGTTGTCTCCAAGGTATTCCGTGTGATCCAACCCGATCCTGGTAATTACACTCAGTAACTTTTCCGGCATGCAGTTTGTTGCATCCAGCCTGCCGCCAAGCCCTGTTTCCAATATGATATAATCCGCCTTTTTCGTCTGCTCCATCAATACAAACATAAAGAATAAAAACTCGAAAAATGACGGATGATAATGCTCCTTTTTCCGCTCAAATTCACGGATCTGTCTGCGTACCTGTTCATATGCCCCAAGAAAAGTACTGCGATCCGCCATTTCACCATCAAATAAAAACCGCTCCCTGATCGATACCAGATGCGGGGATACGAATACCGCGGTATGATAGTCTGCTGTTTCTAACACATTGCGCAGATACATGCAGACAGATCCCTTTCCGTTTGTTCCCGCCACATGGATAATACGCTTTTTTCTGCATGGTTCTCCTAAAAATTCATAAAAAGCACGGGTTTCTTCCATTGTATGCTTTCCACTGAATTTCGGGATGTCCAGGATATATGCACATGCTTTTTGATAGTCCTCATCTATCCGGTTATTCGTCATGGGTATTCCTTCTTTGTCAATCATATTTCCGCTTCCTTATTCTGTCCGGATATTTTGTTTAAGGCTGCCGCACCAAGAATTTCCATTCTTCATGCGACAGCCTCAGAATACTTCTCTGTCTGCTCTTTTGTCCGTATCCTTTCCTGTTCCGGCGGCTATTTGGACAACTGGGCAATACGCTCTTTTACCTGTTCCATCATCTGGGTATATTTTTCCAGCTTGGCACGTTCTTCAGCGACCTTTGCCTCCGGTGCCTTACTCATGAAACGTTCATTGTTCAACATTCCGTTTACACGCGCAAGTTCCCCGTTCAGACGGGTCTCCTCTTTTTTCAGTCGCTCGATCTCCTGAGCAATATCGACCAGTTCCGCAAACGGGATATAGACTGTTGCGTTATGGATCACTACGGAAACCGCATCATCGGCAATTCCGGTCTTATCCTTCTGCATGATCACATCGGAAGCATAGGCAAGGGATGCAAAGAACAGCTTGCCCTCGCTGAAGATATCCAGAATCTCCTGCTTATCGGAAACCACATATACCAGCGCTTTTCTGCTCGGTGCCACATTCATCTCGGAACGTACATTACGGATGCCTCTGACTGCTTCCTTAATTGTCTCGATCGCTTTTTCATCCGCTTCGTAATTCCTGGCATCCTCATATACCGGCCAGCTGCTGATCATAATGGATTCCTCTTCCGACTGTAAGGTGCAGAAGATCTCTTCCGTAATGAACGGCATGTACGGATGTAACAGCTTCAGCGCATCGATCAGCACGGTCTTTAAGGTATACAGTGCTGCATTCTGACTTGCCTGATCATCCGTCTGATACAGACGGGGTTTTACCATCTCGATGTACCAGTCACAGAATTCATCCCAGATAAAGTCATAGATCTTCTGTACGGCGATACCAAGCTCAAAATGCTCCATATTGTCGGTTACTTCTTTTACCAGACTGTTTAATTTGGAGATGATCCATTTATCCACCGGCTGAAGCTCGGATGCCTTCGGCTGTGTAACCTCCTTGCCTTCCATGTTCATCATGATGAAACGGGACGCATTCCAGATCTTGTTACAGAAATTACGGTTTGCCTCCACTCTTTCATAATAGAAACGCATATCATTTCCGGGTGCGTTTCCTGTGATCAGGGTCAGACGCAGTGCATCCGCACCATACTGGTCAATGATCTCCAGCGGATCGATTCCGTTTCCGAGTGACTTACTCATCTTTCTTCCCTGGGAATCACGAACCAGACCATGAAACAGTACGGTCTTAAACGGCTTCTCACCCATCTGCTCATAGCCTGAAAAGATCATTCTGATAACCCAGAAGAAGATGATGTCATATCCGGTTACCAGTACATCGGTCGGGTAGAAATATTCAAGTTCCCTGGTCTTTTCCGGCCAGCCAAGTGTCGAGAACGGCCAGAGTGCGGAAGAAAACCATGTATCCAGCGTGTCCGGATCCTGTGTAAAGTGTGTGCATCCGCATTTCGGACATACGGTGGGAGCTTCTTTGGATACGACAGTCTCCCCACATTCGTCACAGTAATATGCCGGGATCCTGTGTCCCCACCAGAGTTGTCTGGAGATACACCAGTCACGGATATTGTCGGTCCAGTTAAAATAGGTCTTCTCCATACGCTCAGGGATCAGCTTGATCTCACCGTTCTTTACGGCTGCAACCGCTGGCTTGATCAGCTCATCCATTTTTACAAACCACTGCTCTTTTACAAGCGGTTCGATGGTGGTCTTGCAGCGGTCATGGGTTCCTACATTGTGGGAGTAGTCCTCAATACGGACTAACAGTCCCTCTTTTTCAAGCTCCTCCACGATCTGCTTTCTTGCCTCGTAACGGTCAAGTCCTTCATATTTTCCACCGTTTTTATTGATGGTGGCATCATCATTCATGATATTGATCACTTCTAGACCGTGACGTTTTCCAACCTCAAAGTCGTTCGGATCATGTCCCGGTGTGATCTTTACAACACCGGTACCAAATTCCATATCAACATATTCATCTTCCACAACCGGGATCGCTTTATTAACGATCGGAAGCCATACGCTTCTGCCGTGCAGGTAGGTATAGCGTTCGTCCTTCGGGTTGACCGCAACCGCCGTATCACCGAGCATGGTCTCCGGACGCGTGGTGGCAAATTCCAGAAATTCTGTTTTGCTCGGCTGTCCGTTCTCATCTACAAGCGGGTATTTGATATGCCAGAAATGTCCCTTCTGTTCCTCATACTCTACTTCCGCATCGGAAATGGAAGTATTACATACCGGACACCAGTTGATGATGCGGGCTCCCTTATAGATCCAGCCTTTTTCGTGCATCTTGACAAAGACTTCGTTCACTGCCTTATTGCAGCCTTCATCCATGGTGAAACGTTCTCTGTCCCAGTCACAGGAACTTCCCAGCTTCTTCAACTGGCTGATAATACGTCCGCCGTACTCTTTTTTCCACTCCCATGCGCGCTCCAAAAACTTCTCACGTCCAAGGTCATGCTTATCGATTCCCTGCTTCTTCAGCGTCTCAATGATCTTCACCTCGGTCGCAATGCTGGCGTGATCCGTTCCCGGCTGCCACAGTGCATTGTATCCCTGCATTCTCTTGAAACGGATCAGGATATCCTGCATGGTATTATCCAGTGCATGTCCCATATGAAGCTGTCCCGTAATATTTGGGGGCGGGATCACGATCGTGAACGGTTTTCTGGTCTCATCCACTTCTGCATGGAAGTATTTCTTATCCAGCCATTTCTGATAAATGCGATCCTCCAGACCATGGGGATCATACGTCTTTGCCAATTCTTTACTCATGTCTTTACTCCTTTGATTGATCTGCAAAAATAAAAACGCCCTCCACAGACTTCTGTCTGCAAAGGGCGACAATGCGCGGTACCACCTTTGATTGTACTCTGTGACTGTAACGCAGTCCTGCGTGAAAAACTACCCGTTCCGGTCTTGCGGATATATCTTACTGATATCCCATTCCGGAATTTCATTCCTCCGGTTCAGAAGCTACCTTCCCGTTTCCTTACTCCGGACTGCCTTTCAGCCGGTGAACAGTCCTCTCTGCGAAGTGTCAAACAGTACTCCTCTTCCTCGCTACCGTTTTGATCCTTATTGCTCTCTATTGTGCCACAGGATTTCGATTCCTGTCAATGCCCTGCATGTTACAATTCCGGTTCCATCAAAAAATAATTCAGGCAATGCCCATGTTCAGTTCATATGCGGCAATCGCCTGATTCATCCGGATTGTCGTATAATCCGGATTGCTCTGTGCTTCATCCGGTGTCTCACTCACGGATGTCTGCTTCACCGCTGTCTCATCTGCCATAGCGGGCTCCTTCATCAGTTTCGTCTGATGATATCTGCCCATGGACAACTGGGATGTCAGGATTCCCATAAAATCCTTACTCTGTCCCTTGCGCAGCGGGTTCTCGTTTTCTGCCTCATCGGAAACCAGTCCCGTAAAATCGGTGCGTCCTTTTGTGGCATCATCCGGAATTGCGGAGATCTTGTTCATGCTTAAGCTGCTGACCATATTCGTATTATAAATATATGGGGTCATTCCCACTCCGCCGATACGCATACAAACGCTTCCTTTCTCCGGCAAAAAGCCTGCCTATAATTATTTGTATTATAGCAAATAATTTTCTGTCCGTCAACGTGTCCTCCATTTTTCAGGAGATTGGCTCCATGCATAATGAGTACCGCACTTCTGATCTCATGACTGTATTCCACCCTGCATTTGAGTTCAGGCTTCTGACATGATAGCATCTGCCTTTATAATATTCGCTGTAATCCTTTACAAAGAACGGCACATTCTCCGTTTTTCTACAGTATCAGCTCCGAAAAAAAGCAATTCTCCCGCTCGTTCTCCTGTCCGGCATAATGCTGTAACAGCAGTGCCTTTCCCTCCGGGCATATATCCTGCAACAGTTTCATGGCGGCTTCCCGATTCTCCAGACACCCTGCATCCCCCAGAACGGGGATAAGTGCTGCCTCCTTACCAAATCTGCGGACCAGTTCCTGCCAGCATTCTCTCTCCGTAAGCAGATGTGCTAATGCTTCCTGGTAAATCGTTTTCGCCCGATCCTCCAGATCCTTTGCATGAATCAGACGAAGAACCGTCAATTCCAGCTTTTCCGTCCGCCTTTTCTTACGGAACTGCTCTATATTGGTATCATTGTCATCATAATCTTCCTCGCCGCCAAACCACATCGGCTGAAAATCGGAATCGTCCGTCCGCTCCAGAAATGCACATACCGTCCCGTCAAATCGCGCCATCCATTTCCTGCTCCCAAGCTCCGGCGGTATCAAAAGCTCCTGTGCCCCGAGCAGCCGTACCGCGGCTGCCAACAGACAGCCTGCATCATCCGTCTGAGTTTCCCGTTCTCTCACACCGATGTAAGCAAGTGCATCACAGCCTTTCAGGATTTCCTTACCAAGGATGAGTTCACGGCAGGGTACGATCAGCCTCTCAAGCTTCTTCATATGTGCAAACGCCCAGTTTCCGATCCGTTCCGTCCGTTCAGGCAGGATCAGCTCCTCTATGTCCTTGCGGCTTAAATATGCCTTTGCCGCAATTTCTTTTTCCTCACACCCACTTAAATCCAGTCTCATTCTGTTTATCCGTTCCGTCCAACCTGATCATCCCCGGTGCTTTTTCAGAAACATCCGTCCCCATGCAGACCTTTTTTGAAATCAGTTACGTCCTCAATGGTCCCTTCTCTGTCATCCTCAAGCACATCAAATGCCTGTCCCTTTGCCCACGGGCTTCCGACATCACATCTTCCGTAGTGGTACTGTTTCTGCGCCTTTCCTTCTTCCATGGTATCGGACATCACGACCTTCAGTCGGCTCTCATCCGATTTCCCGAAATGATCCAGCATCTTTAAAACTGCTTCCAGATCTTCCTCGTTGATCTCCTGATTTTTTACTTCCTTATTTATCTCCATATCGTATCGGTCCTCCTTTAAATGACTAGAATCTATCCTGCATACTGCACAGTCCAAAACCATAATTGAATGATTTCATTGTAACATGCCAATTTTATCATTTCCACTGTTTCTCTTCGTGCAGCCACTTCTTATCAAATGTTGAATCTGATTGAATCGAATCAACTATCGGTTTGAGCAGCATTTTTATTCCGGTAATCACCTCCTTGAAACTTACCCCTTCTATTGCTTTTTTCTTTCTTACAAAAGCCTCCCACCTGTTCTGCCTTACAGCATCTTCAATATATTCATTCTCAAAAGCAGCAATATCTTCAAAGGAAGTCCCCCTATGTAAAAAAGTTTCCTGTATTGCCATCTGCAACTCCGATCCTGACAAATCAAAATTCCTTGCCAGTATGTATATATCATAAAAATCTTTATATCTGCTATTTACTAATCCCAATGATGTAAATATCTCAAATTTCTCAGCAATTACAGAATATACGGAATATGCAAACAGCTTCGGTTCCTCCATATCAAGAAGCACCGGAAATTCTATTTGTATTCTGTCAGGAAAAAGCACATCTCCGAAACCAATATCAATTGATACTGGTATCCTTGTTCTGTCCAGATAGGCATTTATTGATACATTCACCCCATGGTATTCTTTAAATTCAGTAATGTTATGAACAGCCAATGAACCCATATCATATCGCAAAGCATCATCATATTCTATATAAAAAACATTCTTGAATATCTTTTTTATTTCTTCTGCGTTATTAGAAATTCTCTGCCCAAGTAAATCAATATCCACTGTTGCCCTTGCAAAATGTCTATCGAACAGCGCATACAAAAAGATTCCTCCTTTGAGCACAAAATGGTCTGCATATTCTGAAACAGATAATCTGTATATTGTACGCTCCAAAGCATAGGTCATAAGTTTATCCTGCATGGTTCCGCCTTCTTTTATAGACAGATTTCTAAGCCGTGCTTTTACTGCTTCTGCATTCATTATACAAGCACCTCCAGATAATTTTTCATGACATCTCCACACTTCATCAGTTCCGCATAACGCATCAGACGATTGAGGTTTCTATCTCTTTTCTTTAAATAATTGGTAAGAATCTCTTTCGTCTCTCCGATCCCGACTTTCTCACGATAAAAAACAATATCAACAACTGTTTTTTCTATATCGTATATACGAAAATGATTCTTTCCATTTGCAATCGTCTCTATCCCAAGTTCAAATCTTTCATCCGTATAATAGTAAAGATTTACGTCCGGCCAGTCAGGAAGTGTTGAAACCTTTGCCTTCCTTCCTATTGCCACATCAACAGCGTCAGGTCTATAAGTTGTCAGATTATAGTAAACTGCTGCACTCATCAGGCATACAACTCCGGTTGGAATATAAGCATACGCATAATAAAAATCTGATTCTTCTCCTTGATAGCCTGTATTTTCATAAAATTTCCTGTTCAATTTTCTGAGGACCCCCTGCTCCACAAGCTGATTGATTTTGTAAAGGCTAAGTCCTTTCTCCTTAAGTTCCCCAATAGAAATGATCATCTGATCTTTTGCAATCATATCTGCATCCATCATGTATATCACCTCTCTGTTTTTATTTTTGTCGGCATTTTTGATTTTTGCCGAATTACAATAAAATTTTACTTTATATATAATAGCGTGTCAATACTATGAATATTTTATACCCTTACGTCTCATAACTGGTATGGTTATTTTTGTTTGAATTGGCAGTTTTTATCATTCCACATTTTCATATAATAAGAAACAACTTCAGCAATTACAAATCGATAACTTAGAAAAGAGGAGTCATTATGAAAAAGAAAAAAAGTTACACACTATTGGTGATCGGGGCCGTGCTTTTAATCGCCAGCATTATCTTTACCGTTTATGCTCATTCCACCAGCTACGCAGAATCTGTTGAAACCGGAACCCAGCTTTCTGAAGTAAAGGATCAGATCAAAGCAATTGAAGAAGGCAGCCAGTCCGGTGATCTGGATGCACTCAATGCCGAGAAGACCCGTCTCTCCGATCTGAAGCTCTCACAGGAAAAGCCCTATTCCTATGGTCTGACTCTGTTATTCTTCAGTATTCTGTTATGCGCAAAGGGCATCTTCAACGCCGTAGTCGGAACCTATGAAGCCAGAACCGATGTAAAAAAACTTGCACAGGCAGGACTTTTAGCAGCTCTTTGCTATATTGGCTTTGCATTCTTCAAAATCGATATCCCGGTTGGTCCCGAAAAGACCGCATTCCACTTCGGTAATGTGTTCTGTGTGCTCGCGGCTCTCTTACTTGGCGGTTTCTGGGGCGGTTTATCCGGCGCTGTCGGCATGACCATCGGCGATCTGACAACCTCCTATGTCACCAGCGCGCCAAAAACCTTCTTATTAAAGCTGTGCATCGGTCTGATCGTTGGTCTGGTCGCTCATGTGATCTTCAAGCTGAGCCATCAGCATTCCAAAAAGTACATTGCCGGTGTGACTGTTTTAGCCAGTGCATGCGGAATGGCATTCAATATCATAGCTGACCCGCTGGTCGGATATTTCTATAAAACTTATCTGCTCGGTGTTCCGCAGGATATCTCAAAAGCACTTGCAAAAATCAGTGCGATCACCACCAGCGTCAATGCCGTGGTTGCGGTTATCGCTGCATCCATCTTCTATCTGGCACTGCGTCCGGCACTGAAAAAATCCGGACTGTTCTATATCATCGGTAAGGAAAACAATAAAGCAAAAGATTGAGGAAGATTATGAAAAAACTGAAAGCTCCAAAAAAACTTGCAGTTATCAGTGATCTGACCGGATATGGCCGCTGCTCCATGGCAGTGGCTCTTCCGGTCATTTCTGCACTTCATGTACAGGCGTGCCCCGTACCAACTGCCATTTTTTCCAATCATACAGCATTCCCGACATGGCACAGTGTCGATTATACACCACATATGCAGGACTATCTGCGCGGCTGGGAGGATCTGCAGCTCCACTTTGATGGTATCTATTCTTCCTACCTCGGCTCCGTGGATCAGGTCCATATTGTTGCTGATTTTATCAGACAGCAAAAAGAGAATCCCCACGCACCACTTGTGATTGTGGATCCCGTTATGGGTGATCACGGAACATCCTATGCTGCGATAACGCCACAACTGTGTTATGCACTGCGTACCCTAGTATCCATGGCTGATCTGATCACACCAAACCTGACCGAAGCCTGTCTGCTGACAGACTCCGATTATGCACTCTATGAGCATTCTCCCGCAGATTCCGGGATCTACGATGCACTGTTGGCAAAACTGGCTGCAATGGGTCCCTCCCGGATCATCATTACCGGAATTCCCATAGAAAATAAACTGCGTAATCTGGTTTATGATAATGGCAGGATCTCTGTCTGTGATACTCCGGTAAAGGGAGAACGCCGCCCCGGAACCGGAGATCTCTTTGCATCCATTATCTCCGCCTGCACAGTCAGGAATTATCCCCTTGCTGATGCGGTTACACTTGCAGCAAACTTTATTGCAACATGCGCAAACGCCTCCCATGAAGCCGGTATTCCGGTCAAAGAAGGCGTCTGCTTTGAATATTTTTTATCGGAACTGCATCTTGATCTCACCCATGGAACAACTTAAGCTGTAATCAGAATCTGCCTGATTATTGATTGTCTGTTCCATTCCCATACCTGCATAGGAGTGGCTGCCGATCCTGATATTTCCCATTGCGCAGTCCACTTCATAGTTATGAGACTCCTGGGTGCTTTCTATCTGAAACTGCATGGAGCCCATAGCGCAATCTGCCTGAAGACTTCTCCGGATATCTCCCTGCATAATCAATTGCCCCATACCCACTTCCAAATCTGCATTCTCTATCTGTACATTGGACATCTGTGCTGTTCCTGCCCCGATATCAACCCGAAGCCGGCTGCCATTCACGCCCTGCATTTCAAGTGTTCCGGCACCGATGTTAATCTGTGTTTCATTGGCCTGTAATATTCCATCGGTTTCAATCACTCCGCCGCCAATCTCAATTCCGACATGGTCATAGTTTTCTTCATATGGAATATACAGTGTAATCTCTCTCTTGTCTGCATTCACGCCAAAGTCATCACTGCTTCTAAGAACAAGTGTATCCCCCTCTGCATAACATTGATATTGTCCGGCATTGATGCTCTCATAGCTGTAGGTATTATCTTCAGACTGCTTGATATTCAGCCTGACTCCACCAACCTGAATCTCGATTTTTCCGATTTCCTGTATGATCTCAAGCTCTGTTTTTACCACTGAACCGGATTCTATCGGATACTTCTCATTGAATTCAATCTCTGACAGTCCTGTCCCTGACCGAAAACCGAATGGACCAATGGTAAGTTCCCCATTTGCAAACCATCTTGCCACAACACTTGATCCGCCCATGATACCACCTATGATTCCAAGGCATAGACCGACAGCGATCATGCTTCCCGCCACTATACACCATATCTTTGCTGACTTCTTCATGCTTCTGTCCCCCTTCTTCTGAATATCTTACTCCATATACCTGCAAATCCTCTGAACGAAGCCGGAACCAGTCGAAAAATTGCGCCTGTAAGGATCACACCAAAGATTGCAAGACCTGTCAACAGCAACCCTGCCCCAAGTAAGAGCATTCCCCCTGCAGGCTGAATTACCATTTTTACAATTCCAAAACCGATCAGTGCAAATGCCGCTATGATCAGTGCAAGCGCTGCAATCCCAAGTGACAGAAAAGTTGCAAACAAAGCAATGCTGACACCGAATAAGACAGCAAATAAGGCAATCAGCAGCGGTCCCCATAGCCAGCAGGTTGCAATTGCTGTAATGATCCATGCAGCACTATGGTGCTTTTTCTCTTTCTGCTCCGTGCTTCCTGCATAAAAAGTACCATCACCGGATGTATTATCATTCTGTGCATATGTATAAGTTCCTGTATTGGTCCGACCCTCTCCGGTATATGGATGTCCCAGATCTTTTAAGATATTCTCTGCGACTTTTTCCGGACTTCCGAGCTCTTCCAGTACTCTTCCTTCATTTTCAATCCCCGCATCCTCAAAATAGTCACGGTAATAGGTCAGTGCTTCCTCTGCTTCCGCTTGCGGAATCCCAGACAAAAGCTCCTTTAATCTTTGCAAAAACAACTCTTTATTCATAATCGGTTCCTCCCCCAAATAATCCCGTTATCTTCTCCGCATACTGCGCCCACTCAAGCTCATACCACTGCAGCTTGGCTCTTCCAATCTCTGTGATCTTATAATAGCGTCTGTTTCTTCCCGCATATTCCAGATCATATGTGTCAAGGCAATTATCTTTTTGCAGTCTCCGCAACACCGGATACAAAGTGGACTCCGACAACTCGATCACCCGGCGTACCTCCTGCGTGATCTTGTAGCCGTAGGTTCCCTCTTCTTCCTTTGCCACAACCGCAAGCACAATCGCATCCAAAAGTGCCGCTCCTGTGTTAAATACCATTGGCAGATTCCTTCCTTTATGATTTCTTTCTGCATTACTGTTTTTTATATGACTTTTCTTTTGTATTATTGTTCTTCTGTATGATATATTTTCATACTGTTACGTTTACAATATTATATGCCATATAATATATCATGTCACATACTATACAGCATATAGCATGGACTGTCAAGGCATAAAAAAGGATATCGCAAAGCGATATCCTGCACCATTTCGGCGTCCCTGCATTACCTGATACTGCCACTCTCCATTTCTTCCAATTTCTGTGGCTTCCTGCGTTCCTTCACGCATTCCCCTTCTATCATTATGAGAGCAGATCGGCATACCACTGCACGACCTCACCGATACGTGCAAGCTCACTCTCTCTCGAACTGCGGCGCCACAGTTTCTGATACTCTCTATACCAGAGTCTCAGGCTCTCCGACAGTCTGGAATCCTTTTGTTCTGAAGCTTCATTTCCATTAATGAGTTTCCACACCCGGTTTAACAGCACCTGTCCTTCTGCCGCCAGAAGATAAGCCGAGAATCGCTCTCTCTGGGATTCCGGAAGCTGCAACAGCATCCGGTAGCCTTCCCCGATTGCCTGTGTCAATTTACTGTTTCGCACATCATCCGGTTTGGGAACAAACTGATCCCATACACGGTTTTCCTTATAGCAGACCAATTGCCCCCATGTCACATCTTCTCCGACTGCAAGTCTGCTGATATGCTCCATCAGCTTACCGCTTCTGTCACCGTATTCGATCACAGAGATCATGCGATCGATTTCCTCTTTGGGCATAATCGAACCCTGCCAGGAAAATGCCGCACCATAAATCAGCCCCGGTGTAGAAAAATCGGGATCGTTGACATGTCCGTAGTCTCCCCAATCGGTTACCAGTACCCCCTGTGCCTGATACTTTTCTGCAAATCTGCAGATTGCCGAGATATTGTTATATGCATGATCATAGCGATTCATCAGATGATTCCATCCATGCACCCCGGGGCATACGTACAGATGACGGATTCCTGCATCCGTAAGTCCCTTCAGTTTATCATCCAGTGCATCCGGTTCATAATTCCAGTACAGACAGACGGTTCCCTCAGGTAAAAGATCATTTTTTTCAGGAAATTCCTGAAGGATATCTCCCCAGAACATGGGCGTCTTTCCACACGCTTTTACAATATTGCAAAGCTTCACCAGAAATTCCATGTACAATCCGGTTGTGCCCCCCTCACGCTCCGCGCGTTCCTTATTTTTCCCTTTCCCAAGGTCAAATGTTTCATCCGCACAAACGTTAAATTTATCTGACCGGAACAAGGCCGCATATTCCGTAATCAGATCTTTCACAAGGCTTTCACTCTCCGGATTCGAAACATCCAGTGTATGATGTGCCATTCTGTCATACAGAGAAAACGGTTCCTCGGGATCTACGGCAAGCTCACATAAATGTGCATACTGCTTCGTACGAAGCAGCTCATACAGATGTCCAAATCCAGACAGGGATGGTACCAGTTCGATCCCAAGGTTATCGCAATAAGCATCAAATTCCCTGATATCCGATTCCGTCAATGGATCTCTGTCTGAAAACAATCCACCCAGACGTTCAAACAGATAGCTGTGTTCTACATACAACTGCAACTGATTGATTTTGTAGAACGCACACAGATCCGCCAGCTTTTTCAGCCTGTCAAGTGTCGGAACTCTTCCTCTTGTAACATCATGGTAAAATCCTCTTACCGGTATGCCAGGCTCATCCTCAATCATAACTGCCGGCAGCACCGCCCCGCACTGTCTGATGATCTGGCGTAATGTCTGCGTGGCATATAAAGCACCTGCCTTACTTCCGGCCGTCAGCACCACACCTTCTGCTGATATCACAATCTTATATTGTCCATCCGCTAAAAAATCATCCTTCTGATACCGGATTCCGGTTCTGCCGGAAGCATTACTCTCTGTCATCTCCGGCATATAGCCTGTCGCTCTTTCTATTTCTGCCTGCAAAAGTCCTGCGCAAAAACGGGACCGGAGTTCTCCCTGATGTAACGTTTGCAGATACATGTCGTGTTTTAACAGATATTCCCCCCTGTTATAGACAATCTCCCGCGGCTTTGGTAATAATAGTAATTCCATACCCCGTTCTCCTTACATGGTTTCCAATAATTTGGGCATATCCTTTTTATCAATTGTTACAAGCAGCGAGACGTCCCTGTCCAAAGGCTGGTCCGGATCCTGGTTTACCATAAGTTCTCCATCCTGACGCACTGCAATGACGTTCAACGCATGTTTTTTACGAAGGTTGAGTTCCCTGAGCGTATGACCGATCCATTCCGGTTTTATCTTTAACTCAATCATCTTCACCCGATCCGACAATTCAATGAAATCAATGAAACTTCCGGATACCATATTTCTTGCTACACGAATACCGGACTCTCTCTCCGGGATAATCACTTTATCCGCACCGACTTTTTTTAATATTTTCTCATGGATCTCATCCTGTGCTTTTACAAGTATATACGGTACACCTGCCTCCTTGGCATAGATCGTTGCCATAATAGCCGCGTCCAGATTGGAAGTCATACCTACAACCACGCCATCCATGTTGGAAATACCAAGCGCATTCATTGCCTCCGGATCACGTACATCTGCCTGAACTGCGCATGTTACATATTCCGCAACACGTTTCACTTTTTCCTCATCCATATCAATTGCCAGTACATCCGCTCCGGCACGCATCATTTCCATCACAATACTGCGCCCGAATTTTCCAAGTCCCATAACTGCAAATGATTTTTTTGTCATCAATAAAATCCCTTTCCGTTTCCTTTTTATTTCTTATCCAACCGTAACGTCCTCCTGTGGATATCTGATCTGATAACCACGCCTGCTTCCTTTAAAATTAAAGGCAATCGCCATGGAAATCGGCCCGATCCTTCCAAGGTACATACAGATAATAATCAGAATCTTCCCTATCATATGAAGAGATGACGTATAATCTCTGGATAATCCGACTGTTCCAAGTGCACTGGCAGTCTCATAGGCAATATCAGTCAGACTTCCTTCCTCAAATACCGACATCAGAATGATCATAACAAACAGAGCCGTTACAAATACCAGCATGACCGACACGGCTTTTCTGATCGTTCTTGGCACAATAGTCCGCTTATATACCTTTACTTCTTCCTCACCTTTAATTGTTGCGAGCGCCGTTAAAAAGACAAGCGCAATGGTCGTTGTCTTAACGCCCCCCGCTGTTCCAACCGGTGAGCCACCGATGATCATCAGAAAGATTCCCAAGAGCACCGTTCCGCCGCGCAGACCTGTCTGCGGAATCGTTACAAATCCCGCAGTACGGAATGTTACGGACTGAAACAATGCTGCCATGATCTTAGATCCAAATGACAGATTACCCAAAGTCTCCGGATTCCGGTACTCCAACGCAAAAATAAGAACAGCCCCTCCAAAGATCAATACAAAAGTTGCGGACAACACAATCTTCGTATGCAGTTTCAGATTTCTGAAAAAAAATCTTCCTGCCACTGCGCCTGTCCGGATCTCACGCAGCACCCGGATAATGTCCCACCACACAATAAATCCAATACCGCCTGTAATTATCAAAAACATCGTTATGATGTTAATCCACGGGTGGTTTACATAATCCATCATTGAATTACTTCCGATAATATCCATACCGGCATTGCAAAAAGCCGATATCGCATGAAAAACCGCATACCAGATACCCTTAGGCCCATAGTTTGGCACAAAAACAGTCATATAGCACAATGCACCAATCCCTTCTACCAGAAACGTACCCTTCAGTACCTTCTTTAAGAAACGGACCAGCCCCTGTAACGTATTCAGATTGAATGCATCCTCCAGCAGCAGCCTGTCTTTCAATGAGACCTTCCTGCCAATCAGTACCATAATAAAAGTCGACAGTGTAATAATCCCCAAACCACCGCATTGAATGAGAAACAGGATCAGGATCTGTCCAAACAGACTCCAGTGCGCATAAGTGTCCACAACCACCAGACCGGTTACACATACGCTGGTCGTCGATGTAAACAGGGCGTCCACATACGGTGTCCACGTTCCGTCCGACGAACAGACCGGCAGACACAAAAGGAGGGAGCCGATAAAAATTGTCACTAAAAATCCCAGTGCAATGATCTGTGCTGTGGATAACTTGTATTTTTTCATGACTAAATGCCCCTATCCTTTAATGCTCCATTTTCCAAAAATATGCACTGTATGGAGGCAATTCACTTCCTTCCCCAAAATCATGGTTTTCTCCTGTAATCAGGTCAACGGCTGTTCCGCAGCCTGCATCAAAGTGTGCCACATACGGATTTTCATCCGCATTGATTGCAACAAGCACGCGTTCTTTCTCCGTCTTTCTCTCAAAAATGCACTGTCTGTTCGTCAGCACAACAGAACGGAAATCGCCGTAATTCAGTGCATCGCTTTCCTTTTTTGCCTTTGCCAGCATGGAAATCCACGTTGTCAGCGTCGTCCACTCCGGCTTTTCAAAGCTCGGTCTAAGCGCCGGGTCCCCCTGACCCTTGTCTGCTTTTGTGCCCCATTCACTGCCGTAATATACACACGGAATTCCCGGCATTCCAAACATCAGTGCATAAATTAACGGCAGATGCTTTTCATTTGTTAATATAGAAGCAACGCGTGTGACATCATGGTTATCCACAAAAGATAACAGATGTTTTCCTCTGTATAAGGTCCAGTTTTCCGGTCCAAACTGCCTGAGCAGTGAATGATTAATTTCAAAAAGATTCATGCTGTTAAAACTGGAATATAGTCCTTTATAGCATTCATAGTTTGTTGCAGAATGAAGCATCTGATCATTCACAAGTACTTTATAGTCTCCATGGAGCATCTCCCCTACCAGAAAAAAGTCTGCCTTTTTACTGTCACAGAAGCTTCTGAGCCTGCGTACAAAATCATGATCCAGGCAATATGCCACATCCAGTCTGAGACCGTCGATGTCAAATTCCCTGATCCACATATCCACGCTGTCAAGCAGATACTGCACAACTTCTTCATTCTGAAGATTTAACTTAACCAGATCATAGTTGCCTTCCCAGCCCTCATACCAGAAGCCGTCATTATAATTGGAATTTCCTTCAAAGCTCAGATGAAACCAGCTGCAGTATCTGGAATTCTGGCGATTCTGCTGCACATCACGGAATGCAAAAAAGCCTCTGCCAACATGATTAAATACGCCATCCAGCACTACCCGGATTCCTGCCTCATGCAGTTTTTTCGTTACCAGTTTAAAATCTTCATTTGTTCCCAGACGAACATCCACTTTCTGATAGTCTCTGGTATTATAACCATGCGTATCCGACTCAAAAAGCGGAGAAAAATAAATTGCGTTTGCTCCCAGCTTACTGATATGCCCAATCCAATCAATCACTTTGAGAATCCTGCTCTGTTCAATTCCGTCATTCTCAAATGGTGCCCCGCAAAATCCAAGGGGATAAATCTGATAAAAAACACTTTCATATGCCCACATATCTGTCACACTCCAATTCTTTTGTCTCTCATATCGCGCTGTCTGTAACAGCTCTTATATTTTATCATACCCTGCTTTCATAAACAATCGTTTGACCCAAACCCTTTTTGCATAAACTTATCCACAATTTTCCGACATATTTTATGATGCTTATGTCATTTTCTGTCAAGAAATCCCCAATTTCCACATAGTTATCCACATTGACTCCTATGTCAGATCATTCTGATACAGGTGTTTTTCTGCAAGTTTCTGCATCACATTTCTGTCACTGTTCCATGTGTATTGTCTGATCCGGTCAACATTCATTCTGCTGTATTATCACAGCCATTCATTCCAAAATCTTTCTATTCTCTTGTCCACAGTCTCTTTGGTCACCACTTCATACGCTCCCCATTCTCTCGGAAACATTGCCTGATATGCCGGCTGTAAAAACCGATGATCCAAAAGTGCCACCACACCGACATCCTCCGCCGTTCTGATCACTCTCCCTGCTGCCTGCAATACTTTGTTCATCCCCGGGTATCTGTACGCATAATCAAATCCGTTTCCACGTTCTTCGTCAAAATACTCCTTTAATATCGCCCGCTCAAAACACACCTGCGGCAGTCCTGTCCCTACTATGATTGCTCCGATGAGTGCATCATTTTTCAGATCTATTCCCTCACTGAACATCCCTCCAAGCACACAGAATCCGATCAGACAGGAATCCCCTTCCGCTTCCGTTTTCCCCGTTTTCTGAAAATGTCCTAAAAATGCTTCCCTTGCTTCCTCATTCATGCTGCTCTCCTGTACGATACATTCCATGAATTCCGGGTCATATTCCTGTTCCATAAATATCCTGTGTACATCCTTCAAAAACTGATGGGACGGAAAGAATATCATATAATTTCCATAGCGCATATCAATAATTCTTCGAATATAGGATGCAATCTTCCGATACTCCTCATCGCTCCTGCTTGTATATCTGCTCGTCACATCGGATGCAATATAAAGTCCCCGCTTTGACGGATTAAATGTGGACCCCGCATATACCTCATAATCATCTTCTGCTCCGCCAAGCAATTTTTTATAATACTGAATGGGCAGAAACGTTGCCGAAAACAAAATACTGCTTCTGGCCCTGTCAAGGCATTCCCGTAAGTTTGCCGACGGATCCACACAAAAAAGCTTTACAAAAAATTTATTTTCATCATCCAGCTGTGTATACGGTACGTAATGTTCATCCACCAGTTCTGTGATCATCAAAAAATGAGAGGTCTCAAAATAGAATTCCAGCACTGCATCCCGCTCATTCTTATCATGTGTTCCATTATCCGTATTCTCCAGATATTTTGCCATTGCATCATTTAAGCGGTTTAATGCAAGTGTAAAGTCTCCCAATTGCGGATGTGTCTGTCCTCTGTCACATTCCCTTTTTAATTTTAATAATTCTTTATTACATTTTTCCAGCAGCCTTTCCATATAAGGAAGCTTTCCTTTGATCTTTCGTTTCAATTCCAGAAAATCTTCTTTATACAATAGCGCACTGTACATCTCTCTTCCGCGTTCTACCAGATTATGTGCCTCATCGATCAGGAACAGATTTTCTCCCTCTGCTCCCTCGGCAAAAAATCGTTTTAAATATACATGAGGGTCAAAAGCATAGTTATAATCACAGATAACCGCATCCGCAAATAAGCTCATATCCAGACTCATCTCAAAGGGACAGACATGATATTTTTCTGAATATTGTTCCAGTGTTTCCCTGTCACACCTCTCTTCGTGCATCATACAGTCATAGAGGCACTCGTTAATCCTGTCAAAATGCCCCTTTGCATAAGAACATGCCTCAGGATTGCAAACAGTTTCTTCCATAGGGCATATTTTTTCTTTTGCAGTCAGAATAACACTGCTAAATACCAGTCCGCCCTCACGAAGCCTTGCAAAAGTTTCATCCGCAACAGTCCGTGTGATTGTTTTTGCTGTCAGATAAAAGATTCGCTCTGCCATTCCCTTTCCCATTGCCTTTAATGCAGGAAATACGGTCGCAATCGTTTTTCCGACTCCTGTCGGTGCTTCTAAAAAAAGATTTTTTTTATGATAGATTGTCTGATATACATAGGAGACCAGTTCTTTTTGACCTTCCCTGTATGGAAACGGAAATTCCAGCTGTTTAATACTTTCCGTTCTTCTTCCGATCCACGCGATCCTGGCATCCGTCCATTTCCGATATCCATCGATCAGCGCATGATACCACAGCGAAAGTTCTTCAAAAGAATAGGATTCTTCGAAATACCGGATATTCTCCGGCAGAACCTGCTCCCTGAAAGTGTCCGTATTAAGGTTTACATAAGTCATTCTCACGCCAATCTCCGGGAGTGCCTCTGCCTGCGCGTAGATATAGGCATAGCATTTTGCCTGTGCCACGTGCACTTTGACCGGTTCTTTCAGCTTATGAACATCACGATACATTCCCTTAATCTCATCAATCACGACGCCTGTCTGTGTCTCAATAATACCGTCTGCACGTCCTTCCACTGTCAGGGTATACTTCTCAAACTGCTCGGTAATACGAAGCGGTACCTCTGCGGAATATTCCGCTCCCATATTCTTTTGTATTGCACGGTGAACCCTTCCTCCTGCCTGCATGGCATGATCCGCCTGTGCCACATGGCGGTTATCAAGATCCCCGCTGCGCATGATGAATTCCACCAGATTCCTGACTGATATACGAATATCCACTGTCTATACTCCACTACCTGTCTTTACGTATTTGACCGCGTTCTGTTTGATTGTGCTATTGATGATAGGAAAAACGCTCCATAAAAGACAGTTTACCCTATCTTCTATGAAGCGTCAATTTTCACCGACATTTATAACCATGCACATCAAAGTGCCATCTTTTGCATATACAGGTCATATTTACAAGCCGTATTTAGCAGGCACATGCCATGGAATGAAGCAATGCTTCAAACTCACTGTTATATCCTGCATATCTGACATATAACGGCTTTGCAAAATCCAGCCCCAGAACTCCTACAATTGATTTTGCATCTACTATATAACTGTGATTGGAAATATCAATATCGAAATCACATTTGCTTGCAGCATTTACAAATGCTTTTACATCTGCCGGGCTCATCATGATTGTTTTGGTAACTAATCCTGTCATAACTGTCTTCCTTTCTTAGTTAAAAGCAACACATCCATTACTAATTTATGAGCATCAATTTTTACTGTAAGCAATTATCGCATGTTTTTTCAAAAAGTAAAGTATTTTTTTCGATACAATTTTTACCATCTGCTCTAATCGGCTTCCTTTTCTTCTGTTCTTTCTTTTCCGGACAGCAAAATCATAGTATCGTACAATGCGGAAACCTCAGCGTAATAACAGCCGGGATCATTTTTCTCCTGCAACAGATATTGTTTCATGGCTCCCTGTGCCAGATATCGTGCTATTGTGCCATAGATCCCGCATCCAGCAGTCCCCCCATATACCTGATCTATAAATGCATGATATCCGGATAGTTTCGAAACTGCTTCTGCACCCACCATAGCTTCGGGCTCCAGGCAGGCTCTTTCCAAGAACATCGGCATATACGGATAATTGCCCATAATCTTGGTTTTCACAGCCTCGATCTCCTTACAGTGTTTCCAAAAATTCTCTTCTTTATCATTGACCAGACCGGACAATTCCAATTTCATATAGCGTATGCTATAGTCACAGATAAAATCAAACAAGCCGGATTTGTTGATAAAATAGTGGAATAACAGCCCTTTGCTGATCTGTGCCTCTCTTACAATTTCATCCGTACATGCGCGATAATACCCATTCCCGGCAAAGACCTTCAATGCCGCATTGATCATTCTGTCCTGTTTTTCCTTCTGCAGATTCCAAAAGCGCTCGTTCATAGTGAACCTCTGTTCTCATGTTTTGACTAAATCAGTCGAATTTCATGATAGCATATCCACATGGTTTTTCCAAGTATAAAGATATGGAAAATCCGGAAAAAAGCATGGAATTCCGGAAATTTACATATAATGACTTGTGAGATTTTCAGGAATGTATTACAATACTTTTAACAAACAGAAATACTGAAATGCAAAAAGCAAGAATTGAAAGGAGTTACATTATGGCTAAGAAATTCGGAAAATTTTTACTTTTTACCGCAGCTGTCAGCGGAGCAGCAGCAGGTGCTTACTATTATCTGAAGAAGAAAACAGATGCCTGTGAGCCTGCAGAAGATGATTTTGACGACTTCGACGATTTCAGCGATGATTCCGATGATGATAATAAAAAGACTGATACTCCCGCTGCCGAAGACCGCAGCTATGTTGATCTGAATCTGGATAAAGCAAAAGAAGCTCTGGAAAATGATGCTGCTGAAGCTGTTGAAAAAACAGAAGAGTTTTTTGATGATGAAGATAATTCAAAGGATGCTATGTAAATTATTTTCATAAAGAATCAGGCCCTCGGTCATGTAAATGACCAAGGGTCTTTTTCTTTCAAATTTTTCTATTACTTCAGACAGATCTGAAGCATTTTTAATCCTGCGCGTATCTGCTCCATGGACAATCCCCCAAAACCAAGTAAAATGGTATGGGAAATCCATTCGTTCTCCCCGGAATCTTTGTTCCGTACATAATCCGTAAGCGGATATACGCACAGATTCATCGCTCTTGCCCTTTCTGCCATCCGGATTCCGCTCATTTCCTTCTTTGAGGTAAGAAGCAGATACATGCCTGCATTTTCACCGGACACGGCAAAATCCTTTCCAAAGCCTTTCAGGATGCCAAGCATCAGATCATGTTTCTGTCTGTAATGCTTCCGCATCTTATTTAAATATCGCTCAAAAAAACCGTCCTGTATAAATTCGTTCAATGTTGCCTGATCAATCCGGGAAACTGTTGACGATAAAAAGCTGCATTTTTCATGATACCGCTGCATCAGCTTTTCGGGAAGCACCATATAGCTGATACGGATTGCCGGTGCAATTGCTTTGGAAAAAGTTCCGATATAGATAACCCGTCCATTACGATCCGAAGTCTGCAGGGATGGAATTGGCTTTCCCTGATAGCGGAATTCGCTATCATAATCATCCTCAATCAGATAACGTTCATCCTCTTCTGATGCCCACGCAAGCAGTTCCATCCTGCGTCCGATGGGCATGATTCTTCCCGTCGGATACTGATGTGACGGCATGACATATGCCGTATCGGCGTCCGATTCATACAAAGCCTTCGCAGACATTCCCTGCCTGTCCATTTCCACTGTGCAGATCTCATAATCCATAGACTGCATCATATGACATGCACGTTTATAGGTCGGATCTTCCATGGCCACCCTTCTTTTTTCTCCTAGGATATATCTTAACAGCATCAACAGATATTCGTTTCCTGCACCGATAATGATCCGTTCCGGTTCACAGCTGACACCCCTGGCTGAATGCAGATAGCGTGAAATCGTATATCTGAGGTTAAAGTCTCCCTGTGCTACTCCGGGAGAAAACAGTTCCAGCCGGTCATCATTTAATGTGTTTCTGGTAATTCTTCTCCATGTGTCAAAAGGGAACAGTGTCATATCGATGGCATTCGGAGAAAAGTCAATCTGGTACTGCTTTACCTGCGCGACTGTTTCTTTTTTTGTCTCTTGTTTCTCCTGCGGTTCAATTTTCAGGATATCTTCTACTTTGCAGACAAAATATCCCTGATACGGTCTTGATTCAATATACCCCTCCGCCTGTAGCTGCTCATAAGCAAAGATCGTCGTACTTCTGGATATGCCGAGCGTTTCCGCCAAAGAACGCGTAGAGGGAAGCCTCTCTCCAAAGAGAAGCTTCCCCGTTCTGATCTCAGTAACAATATATTCATATATCTGTTCGTACAGTTTCTTTGAACTGTTCGGATCTAAATACACAGTCAATTCGTTCATTTCATTTTCTGCCGCTCCTTGATCTTCACCATAAGGAGTTCCTTTAAATCCCTTGCCTTTTCCTTCATACGCGGATTTGTTCCCGGCGCAACCAATATATTGCTTACCAATTTTGTTGCTACGTCGAATTGTTCAAAATGAAGTGCGATCACTGCAATCAGATAATCCACCGTAGACTCATCCATACCACACATCGGATAACTCTCCGTCTGCCTTGCTGCAAGAAATCCTTCCAGCGCACTTCTTAAAAATTCATTTTCTGCTGCTTCGTTTTCTGCCTTTTTCTTCGTATACTCAGGATCTTTCTGATCCAGATGCTCACCCTGACCTCTTAAAAGCCATGCTGTTTTTAAACAGATATAAGCCTTTTCACTCGCCTTTGCCTGTTTTACAATTGCATTGGCAAGCGTCAGTTTATAGCGCTCTAAAGCCTCTTCGTAACTATAAATCTCATGTTCATCCTTTGGCGGTTTAAATGCCTTGGATATTTTCTCTGAAATCCATTTTGCCTGTGATGCTGTCAGAAATTTGAAATAACGGCTGAGTGCCGCATATCCGCAATTAGGACACAGAATCACATCATATTTCAGCATATCAATATTTTCATATTTGGGTCGAAGATCCAAATCCGTACCAAGCAGTCTGGCTTTTCCGATCTTTACGGTCTTCACCTTGAATTCCTTTTCACAGATCGGGCATGTATATGCTTTTTCAAACAGAAAATCCTGCTCCTGCGGTACATGCGGTGCATCCGGCGTTACCGCCTTCCCGGACTGCGGCGTTTCATATAAATCCATACCTTCCAGTCCACCAAGTCCATACTGACCAAGCCCATCCAATAAGCCCACAGTCACACCTCCACGATTTATTCTACAGCACTGCTGTCAATTATTTTTCCGTTTTCGGAAGTACAAAGGAGCTCTTCAGAGAAACAATGCGGTTAAATACCGGTGTATCTTCTTTGGAATCTTTGCAATCTACACAGAAATATCCCTGTCTTACAAACTGAAAGCTCTCATAAGCCTTTGCACCTTTGATTGCAGGTTCTACATAGCAGTTCTTAAGCACTGTCAGAGAATTCGGATTCAGATTCAGGCTGCCGTCTTCTTCATTGTATACACCCTTTTCCTCATCTACGATATTCTCATACAAACGTATCTCAACCGGTACTGCTTCCTTACAGGGCACCCAGTGGATCGTCCCTTTTACTTTTCTGCCATCGGGGCTGTTTCCGCCTCTGGATGCCGGATCATAGGTTCCGTGAACCACCGTGACATTGCCGTCTTCATCCTTTTCAAATCCGGTACACTTCACGAAATAAGCATTCATCAGGCGCACTTCATTTCCCGGAAACATGCGGAAGTACTTCTTCGGCGGTTCCTCCATAAAGTCCTCTCTGTCGATATAGACTTCTCTGGCAAAAGGAACCTTTCTGGTTCCCAGTTCTTCATTTTCCAGATTATTTGGAATCTCCACTTCCTCAACCTGATCCTCGGGATAATTGTCGATCACAAGCTTGATCGGATCCAGAACGGCCATGATTCTCGGACGTTTTTTCTTCAGATCCTCACGGATACAATACTCAAGCATCGCATAGTCTACGGAAGAATTGCTCTTGGATACACCGCACAACTCAACAAACATCTTGATGGATTCCGGTGTGAATCCACGTCTGCGAAGTGCTGCTATGGATACCAGTCTCGGATCATCCCATCCGTCCACAATGCCGTCCTCTACCAGCTTTTTAATATATCTCTTGCCTGTCACCACATTGGTCAGATACATTTTCGCAAATTCAATCTGTCTGGGCGGATGTGGATATTCCAATTCTCTTACAACCCAGTCATATAACGGTCTGTGATCCTCAAATTCCAAAGTACAGATGGAATGGGTAATTCCCTCAATCGCATCCTCAACCGGATGTGCGTAATCATACATCGGATAGATGCACCATTTATCCCCTGTATTCTGGTGGCTCATATGTGCCACACGATATATGATCGGATCACGCATGTTGATATTCGGAGAAGCCATATCAATCTTGGCACGCAGTGTCTTTTCACCATCCGCGTAGACACCTGCTTTCATATCTTCAAACATCTTCAGGTTTTCTTCCACACTTCTGTCTCTGTTCGGATCGTTCTTGCCGGGTTCTGTCAAAGTACCGCGGTACTCACGCATCTGCTCTGCACTCAGATCGGAAACATATGCTTTTCCTTTTTTGATCAGCTTAACAGCCCCTTCATACATCTGGTCAAAATAGTTGGATGCAAAAAACAGTCTGTCTTCCCAGTCAGCGCCCAGCCATTCCACATCCTTTTTTATGGATTCCACGAATTCGGACTTCTCTTTGGTCGGATTGGTATCATCAAAACGCATATTGAATTTTCCATGATACTTCTGCGCCAGTCCATAGTTAAGCAGAATGCTCTTTGCATGTCCGATATGCAGATATCCGTTCGGTTCCGGCGGAAAACGTGTGTGTACTGTATCATAAACACCCTCTGCCAGGTCTTTTTCTATCTCAAGTTCAATAAAGTTTTTGGATACAACTTCTTTTTCTTCTGTTTTGTTTTCCATGTTTTCAGCACTACTCATAAGCCTTACCCGGTCTATATCCGGTTTCCTCCTTCTGCCTTTTCGTTTCGGTATTTTTAATCATAGCACAAAACATAAGAATGAACAAGTTTCATCCCTATGTTCCAAAAGTCCCGTTTTACCGGGCATCCGCCTTTTTCTTTGCCGTTATCCGCTGATACACTTTGGTAAACAGGCTCTTCTCCACAATGAAAATATCCTGCATATCATCTTTTCTGATGCAGAGATAGTCACCCGGTCTTCCCAGCTGATATTGTACATCATTTCCCACAGGAAATATCTTCACTGTTTTTGTGAGCTTTTTAGCATAGACCTCAATATCACCGATGCTCTCACATTTTCCGGCATACGGCAACAGCTCCACCACCGAATTATCCAGATTGTTCTTCACAATCGGCCGATAGGACAGCTCCTTAAGCTTTGGCATTTTTCCGGCTCTTATCCGATTCCATCTGCCGAATTCTTCCTTGGTTCTGAGATATACCTCTCCGTGAAGTCCGATCATAATGTATTGGTTTCCATCGATAATCAGATTCAGATCCCCATCCATGGAACGTATCGTAATCGGTGTGCCAACCGGAAAGATATCTATCGGATTCACATAACCAAGTGAGATCACCTTGTGCTTAAATTCATGCATTCCTGACAGCTCCGGTTCATAGGTTGCTGCATAGATGACTGCATTATGATCAAAAAACTGTGCCATTCTGCTTCCAAAAAATGACTGTGTATTGAGTGTCGGGTGTTTTGCCTCATACAGCTTTCTATTCACAAACCCGCCTGCCTTATCCGTGTGCCCACCGCCCGATCCGATCTTATCTGTCAGATACGCAACCAGCTCATTTGCATGCACTTCTTTGTTACAGCTTCTGACCGATAGCTTGTATCCGTCATCCTGTTCGTTGTATACAACACAGGAATGGATCTCTGCAACCTGTATCAGGAAATCACTGATCAGCCCCAGGAGATTAGGATCACAGGGTTTTGTCTTTACCACAGCATAATGATAGTCCGCATTATAGATACTTCTAAGCAGTGCGATTCCCGCAATTTCCAGCTCCTGCAAGGATAAATTGCTCTGCTTCAACTTTAAAATCACACTGGGATCATACAGTATCTCATCCCGCATATCCATGTCATTCGGATTAAATACTTCTGTCAGCTGATTGCTGTCCGTATACAAGCCATAGTACAGGGCAGTACCAACCCGCACATTGGTAATCTGATATCCGCCTTCATTTAACATCTTCCATACCAGCGTGGAGCAACTGTCATAGAAAGGTTCTATCCTGCTCATAGGACAATTGGTGATCTCTATCTGATGATGGTCAATAATCGCTACTGCATCCGCATCCAGTTTTGTCACATTTCCGGCTCCGTATTGACAGTCGACCGTAATCAACAGACCCTCTATATGCCGGTCTGTCTCTTTCATATCCACATATTCGATGGGGATATCCAGTTCTTCCACCATCAGGATCAGATTTGCCTTGTGGATCTGATTCCGTCCGCTATAGATCAACCTGACTTTCTTTCCAATATACTTGAAGTAAGAATACAGTCCAAATCCTGAACCAATCGCATCTCCGTCCGGATTATCATGGCACTGGATGGTTATCGTATCGTATTTTTCCAGTTCTTTCAGCTGAAGCATTTCTCCCGCTCCTCGTTTTATCTTTTCTTACTCCGTAGTTTTCCCCTGTTCCTTTTTTCCCTGCAGTAAGGGTGCGAATTTCTTATCAAATGAAGCACGGTCCATCGGCTTTCCGAAGTAGTAACCCTGAATCATTCTGACTTTCATTCCTCCCAGCACCTCTAACTGTTCTTTTCGCTCAATTCCCTCAACACAGACATAAACGCCGATGGATTGTGCAAGTTCCGCCACCATCTTGATAAATGCCTGTGAATAGCTATCTTTATCCAGATCCTTTACAAAGGTCTGATCCACTTTAATTACATCCAGCGGCATTTCCCTGATATGATTTAGCGATGAATATCCTGTACCAAAATCATCCAGCGCAATCCGTACTCCCAGTGATTTGATACTTCCCAAAATCTTTTTCATTTTTTCCATATCATTAATCGCAAGGCTCTCTGTAACCTCAAGCGTCAGATTATTCGGATTGATACCACTCTCTCTGATCACTGTTTCAATAGATTCCACCACATCATTCTGCAGCAGCTGAACTACCGAAAGGTTTACATTTACTTTATAGTTCGGATATCCATGATCGTTCCACTCGCGAAGCGTCTTACATGCTTCACGCAGGACAAAGTTTCCGATCGGATTGATTAATCCCAGATATTCCGCAAGCGGGATAAATTCAGACGGCGATATGAACCCAAGTTCCGCTGAGTTCCAGCGTATCAATGCCTCTGCACCGGTACACGGATTTCCCTCTTCCTGAATATCGACAATCGGCTGATAGTATACTTCAAATCCCTGATACCCCTGATTCGTGGCATCACGCATATTCTTTTCCATATCCAGACGCCTGTTGGAATCTGAATAGATCTTATCCGTATAATGTGCGATTCTGTTCTTTCCACTGTGCTTAGCCTCATACATGGCAATATCGGCCTTTTTGATCAGATTCTGTACGTTATCGCTTTCATCCGGGAATTCTGCAATTCCCATACTCATCGTGCAATAATAATCCGCATCCTTTAAGAACCATGGGTTGGAGAAGATCAACCTGATTGCTTCCACAATGCGTTCCAGACGCGGATAAAGCTCCACCGGAATGATTATAACAAATTCATCCCCACCCATGCGGTAGCAGGTATCGTGAATTCCCTCCACACGCTGGATACTATGCGCAATTGCCTGAAGGAGCACATCTCCGTAACGGTGTCCGAGTCCGTCATTAATATGTTTAAAATCATCCAGATCCAGATACAGGATCGCACCTTTCTGATGATGCTTTTTCGCATAATCAATCTGTACTGCAAGGTCTCTTTCACAGCACATGCGATTGTAAAGTCCTGTCAGATAATCCGTATATGCCTGCTGTTCGATTTTCTGTTGATATAATTTTTTCTCCGTAATATCGTAAGCCGAATAGAGAAGCGCCTTACGTCCGTCCATCCATGTGATTCTGGTCGTATACAGCTCATAATATCTGGCTTTTTCTTTTTGAAGTATTTCTCTGTGTTCTTCTTCACCTACCATGGCGGAATTCACAAATAACTCATCCAGTCTTCCTTCCATGAGTTCTTTCTCAAAAGTAGCCTTTAATACCCGGTTTACAAAAAGTGTCATACCGGTTGCCTGATCCCTGACATATACTGCACATCCCACATGATCAAGCAGGGCTTCCAACGTCGCATAAGAGCTTACCAGTGAATTTTTCTGGATTCTCTTTGTTAAAACGCTCTGGATGACCTGAACTGTATCATGCAGGAAACGGATCTCATCCTCATCCCAGTGTTTTTTCTTCTTGCACGCATGAAACGATGCATACATGCTGACCTGCCCATTCACAAATAAAGGAAACGTAATCCTGGCAAGGATATGTGCCTCATTCATCCAGGCACGTTCCTGTGCACTGCATTCTGTATCATAAGAGATAACCGTTACGGATTCTCCCCGCAATAACGGTGAACGCTTAATATTTCTTGTTTTTTCAAATGGCGAAACCAGTCCCTGATGGTACCATTCCGCCAGTACATCCATGGTCTCACCGTCACGGTTCAGTTTAAATATCTGGGCACTTCCGATGTCCAGATGTCTGCCCGCTATTTTTAATATCTCTGCAAATATCACTTCGACCGGATCGTTTCTGTCAAGCAGCTGTACAATCTGTGTTAATGCCTCTGCACGTTTTAATGCCTGTTCGAGGCTCTCTTTGTCCGTAATATTACGCTGATAGGTAATCTCTGTATGCATGGCATGAAATCTAGCCTCTAACAGACTCTGTGTCAGAATGCGTGCAAGATCCAGTACATGGTATAGCTTATTCTCGTCAATCTGCCTGGACATACCGCTTAACAGGTTGCCCTCTTCCATCTTCAGAACAGCACAGACCCCCCATGTCAGCAGCGGACGTTTATCCACCTGGACATTGATTGCCGCAATCTTTACATTATCATAGCAGGTATCCTCAACGATCTGATCCTCTAAGGGATCTGCCATGACGCGCTTACATACACGAAAAAAAGCATCCCGACCTAAAGTATCGTACAGCCTTTGTACTTCCTCCCTGCTGCCCGACATTTCTGTCAGTATGCATCCTTCCTGATCCACACAAAACGCGTATAAACTTCCAATTGCACAGAAATGATCCTGAATCTTTTTTAAACGATTCCTGCTGATCACATCCTCTGTTTTAAAACCGATGACTCCCTTGATACCGCTCTCCATGATGCGAGCTCCTTGCCTAATCCATGTCTTATTTGATCGTGGATCATATAATACCAATACCACATTATTATTTTACTTCATATTCTTGGCAAATGCAACAATGGAACCGAAGAAACCCCCGGTCCCATTGTTATTCTTATCTAAAACATATGTGGTTTATTTATCATCTGTACTATAGTTCGGTGCTTCCTTCGTAATATGAATGTCATGCGGGTGGCTTTCACGAAGTGCTGCTGCAGAAATCTTCACAAATTTGCCGTTCTGCTTCAGTTCTTCAATTGTACGTGTTCCACAATAACCCATACCGGAACGTAAGCCTCCCATCAGCTGGAATACAGTGTCTTCCACCATTCCCTTATAGGCAACCCGTCCCTCTACACCTTCCGGTACCAGTTTCTTGGCATCGGTCTGGAAGTAGCGGTCCTTACTGCCGTTTTCCATAGCTGCAATGGATCCCATACCACGGTATACTTTATATTTTCTTCCCTGAAACAGTTCAAAGGTTCCGGGTGCTTCATCGCATCCTGCAAAAATGGAACCCATCATACATACGTTTCCGCCTGCTGCGATGGCCTTGGTCAGATCGCCCGAATATTTGATACCACCATCTGCAATAATGGGAATACCATATTCTTTTGCAACTGCATAAGCATCCATGATTGCGGAGATCTGCGGAACACCGATACCTGCAACGATACGTGTTGTACAGATAGATCCGGGACCAATACCGACCTTGACAGCGTCAGCACCAGCCTCAATCAATGCCCTGGTTCCTTCACCGGTGGCCACATTACCCGCAATCACCTGCAGATCCGGATATTTTTCCTTGATCATGCGCAGACAGCGAAGTACGTTCTCTGAATGGCCATGGGCGCTGTCGAGAACTACGACATCAACCTTGGCATCCACAAGTGCAGCCACACGGTCAAGTACATTCGCTGTGATCCCGACACCGGCACCACAAAGCAGACGTCCCTGGGAATCCTTTGCTGCAAGCGGATATTTAATTGTTTTTTCAATATCTTTAATTGTGATCAATCCGACAAGGTTATAATCATCATCCACGATCGGAAGCTTTTCTTTTCTTGCTTTTGCTAAAATCTTCTTTGCTTCCTCAAGTGTGATGCCTGCCTTTGCGGTAATCAACCCCTCACTTGTCATGGATTCCTTGATCTTCTTGGTAAAATCAGTTTCAAATTTCAGATCACGGTTGGTAATGATACCTACCAGCTTCCTGCCCTCTGTAATAGGAACACCGGAGATACGGAACTTGCCCATCAATGCATCTGCATCTGCAAGTGTATGTTCTGGAGAAAGGGAAAAAGGATCAGTGATGACTCCGTTCTCGGAACGTTTTACCTTATCGACCTCTTCAGCCTGTGCCTCGATCGACATATTCTTGTGAATAATACCGATACCGCCCTGTCTCGCCATTGCGATCGCCATTCTGTGTTCCGTAACTGTATCCATTCCGGCACTCATAACCGGAATATTCAATTTGATTTTCTTTGTAAGCCATGTGGTTAAATCAATCTGACTGGGAATTACCTGTGAGTAATTAGGTACTAACAGCACATCATCGAATGTAATTCCTTCACCAATAATCTGACCCATCTCTTTGCTTCCTCCTCATGTTTGTATTTTCTATTTTTTATAACAAAATTACTTCCGGGTGTCAATCGGTAAATACTTTTCTGGGTGCAATATTTCTGATTGCCTCGATAAACGCCTGATCCGGTTCCAGGATCACACCGTTTTGTCCATTATATACCAAAAGATAACGTTTTGCATCACTTCTTGCCGAACTGTAGTCGGCAATTTTTCCCAGACGGTTCTTATATTCATCCACATGCCAGGACTGAAGCGGTGCAAATACTTCTAACCGTTCCATACTGATCTTATTTACATTTTTACGTTTGCTCTTTGCCATAATCTTATCAATCGTCAGCTCCTTATCAACGTACAGGTACTCATATTCAAGATTCATATTCATATAGGCAAAGTAGGATGCAATGCCAAACAGTATCACTCCAAGCAGCATAAGAATATTGGATGTCAGAAAAAATAAAATCGCAAATGCCGCAGCACATGCAATCGCAAATCCAAATAAAATCTTATCTTTTAACGGTGTCTCCCGTTTGACCAACAGTTCCACATAACTTTCGTTCATTACTCCAGCCTTTCCGTACACGGCTCTTCTTCCGCGTCCTATGTATTTTCTTATTTCTTAAATAATAGAACATCTTTTCCGATTATTCAATAAAGTTCATTCTTTTTTTAGATTCTTTTTGGGATTGTTTCATTGACTTTCCCCGGGTGTAACGGTAATATGTGTGTAAACGTGAGGACATACAAATGGGTGATTATAATACAGTAAATGAAGAGATCCGGGCACAGCGTGAAAAAGTCCGGAAGATGCCCTGGTACAAACAGGTCGGGCACTATTGGCATTATAATAAATGGATCATTATCGGAATCATCATCGCTGTTTTATTGGTTGCAGGCGTTATACGAAGTCTGATCAACCACCGCTATGCTTATGTGACAGGCGTTTTTATCAATTCAGAAGCTACGGATCCGGAGGTTTCCGCTTTGGAACAAGCCTTTTCCGAAACTTATGATGTGAATCTGAAAAAATATTCTGTCAGCTTCGACTGCTCTCTCGGTTATTCCGTAGAAGATCCGACTGATTCCTTAAGTACTTACACTCCGCCAAAGGTATTGGCTTACTCTGAAGGCAAAGTCGGCGATTTCTTCATCTGTGATGCCGACACCTTTGATTTTTTCGCACAAAGCGGATATTTCATCGATCTGCGGGAGGTTCTTACAAAAGAGCAGCTTACACAGTATGAAGATCACTTTTACTATTATGATGCACAGGACGGAAACGGCAGTGTTCCCATTGCCATCCGTCTGGAAAATACCGGAAGCCTGGATTCCATGCGCGGTTACCGGAATAAGGAACTGTATTTTTCCATATTTTATAACAGTCAGAAACCGGAGCATGCCATGGATTTTCTTTCCCTGCTCACCAATTCCTAATTAAGCTTACATCAAATTTTTTAATACATCTCTCCTATTGAAAAGGGCTGTCGCAATCATAACTGATCACGACAGCCTTTTCCTTTTTATCATTTTGGATCTGACTGCTTCTGTTCTCTTACAGCAGCTCCTTCAGCATCTGATTTACCGTTGCGGGATCTGCCTTTCCCTTCATTGCCTTCATGGTCTGTCCGACCAGGAAACCGATTGCCTTCTCCTTGCCGTTTCTGTAATCTTCCACGGACTGTGGATTCTGTGCGATGACCTGTTCAATGGTCTGCTTCAATGCCCCGGTGTCGTTCACGGTCTTCAGTCCGTGTTCCTCGACATACTGCACAGGATCGACATCCGTATCAAACATTGCCTCGAATACCTCCTTGGCAACCGTGCTGTTGATCGCTTTCTGATCCGTAAGCGCGATCAGGCCTGCCAGATGCTCCGGTGAAAACCGGATATCCTCCGGATCCATGTTTCTGTCCTTTAACAGGCGGAGTGTCTCCACCATCAGCCAGTTGGATACCTTCTTCGGCTGACCGCAGATCGCTACAGTCTGTTCAAACAGATCTGCCATATGTTTGGTTTCCGTAAGAATCTGGATATCATAATCCGGAATATCATATTCTTCCTTGTACCGTGCCATTTTTTCTGTACGGAATTCCGGCTGCCTGCCACGGATCTCTGCAAGCATCTCCTCCGATACCACGATCGGTGTCAGATCAGGATCCGGGAAATAACGATAATCCTGTGCATCCTCCTTGCTCCTCATGGCATAGGAACAGCCCTTGGTATCATCCCATCTTCTGGTCTCCTGCACCACTGCCTTTCCTTCCTCAAGCAGATCGATCTGACGTTCCCTCTCTCCCTCGATTGCATGCTGGATCGCACGGAAAGAATTCAGGTTCTTCATCTCCGTACGCGTACCGAATGCTTCCGCACCCTGCTCACGAACGGACAGGTTTACATCCGCTCTCATGGAACCCTCCTGCAGCTTACAGTCGGAGGCTCCCAGATACTGGATGATCATTCTTAACTTCTCCAGATAGGCAATCACTTCATCCGCACTGCGCATATCCGGTTCCGATACGATCTCGATCAGCGGAACACCGGAACGGTTATAATCCACCAGCGTGGTGTCCTCCCACTCATCATGGATCAGCTTGCCGGCATCCTCCTCCATGTGGATCTCATGGATGCCGATCTTTTTCTTTCCATCCTCCGTCTCGATCTCCACATAGCCGTTTCTGCAGATTGGCAGATACAACTGGGATATCTGATAGTTCTGCGGGTTATCCGGGTAAAAATAATTCTTTCTGTCAAACTTGGAATATCTGGTGATATCACAGTTGGTCGCAAGTCCCACTGCGATCGCATGCTCCAGTACCTGTTTGTTCAGTACCGGAAGTGATCCCGGCATCCCGATACACACCGGGCAGGTATGGGAGTTGGGCTCTCCGCCAAACTGTGTGGAACAGCCGCAGAAGATTTTTGTCTTAGTCGCAAGTTCCACATGTACCTCCAGACCGATCACGGTCTCATATTGCTTACTCATATCTGTCTCCATTCCGGAACGTTTCCGCTGCCGTGCAGCTTTCGCACGTCCCTGTCACAATCCTGTTTGCTTACGGTGTCCCAAATTCTCCGCGTGCCTGTTCATAGGTATAAGCAGCACGGATCAGTGTATGCTCCTTAAAGCAGTCTCCGATCAACTGTAACCCGATTGGCAGGCCCTTCTCATCCTTTCCGCACGGAACACTGATTCCGGGCAGTCCTGCCAGATTCACGGAGATCGTGTAGATATCTCCCAGATACATCTGGATGGGATCTGCGAGACTCTTGCCAAGCTCCGGTGCAGTCGTCGGTGCAACCGGTCCCAGGATCACGTCATATTTTGCAAATGCCTCATCAAAAGCTTTTTTGATCAGAGCCTTTACTTTCAATGCTTTCAGATAATATGCATCATAATAGCCTGAGCTTAATACAAAGCTGCCAAGCATGATTCTTCTCTTAACTTCTGCGCCAAACCCTTCGGAACGGGATTTTTTATACATGGGATGAAGTCCCTCATAGTCCTTCGTACGATAGCCATATTTAATGCCGTCAAAACGCTCTAAGTTAGAGCTTGCTTCTGCTGCCGCAATGGTGTAATAGCAGGGAATTGCATATTTTACAAGACTTAAATCAAATTCTTCGACAATCGCTCCCTTTGCGCGAAGCACCTGCGCCGCCTGTAAAACCGCATCCTTTACCTGCGGATCCAGACCTTCTCCGAAATAATCTCTCGGAATACCGATCTTTAAGCCCTTTACATCATCGACCAGACTCTCTGTATAACGGGTATTCTCTACCTCCACACTTGTGGAATCCTTGGGATCATGTCCTGCGATCACCTCAAGGACCGCTGCACAGTCGGATACGTTCTTACATAACGGTCCGATCTGATCCAGCGAGGAACCGTAAGCGATCAGTCCGTATCTGGATACGGTTCCATAGGTCGGTTTCATGCCGACAACACCGCAAAAGGATGCCGGCTGTCTGATCGATCCGCCCGTATCGGAACCAAGTGCAAAAAAGCATTCGTCCGCCGCCACTGCTGCTGCCGAGCCGCCCGATGATCCACCGGGTACATGTGCCGTATTCCATGGATTCTTTGTCACGCCGTATGCCGAGGTCTCCGTGGTGGAGCCCATGGCAAACTCATCCATATTGGTCTTTCCGATCAGTACTGCGCCCGCTTCCTCCAGCTTTTTTACAGCCTCTGCGGAAAAGGTCGGGATAAAATTTCCAAGGATCTTAGAAGAGCAGGTCGTCAGGATTCCCTGTGTGTTCATATTGTCCTTAATGGCAACCGGCACACCGGCAAACGGTCCTGTCAGCGTTCCCGCTTCGATCTGCGCCTGTACTTCCTTTGCCCTTGCTCTTGCACCTTCCGCATCCACGGTCACATAGCAATGATATTCTTTCTCTTTTTCTTCGATCTGCGCAAGCACTGCCTCCAATGCCTCCGGTGCAGTCACCTCTCCTGCTTTGATCTTAGCGGCAAGCTCCAATGCCGTATATTGTAAGATTTCTTTTTTCATACTTATCCTTTCCCGAAAAACATGCGGTGTCTGTGTAGGTTACATGTCAAAGGTCGGCGGTACCACAAAGGAATCCCCGCTTCTCTCGGGTGCATTGGCAAGGGTATCTTCCCTTCCGTCACCATTTACCACAACATCCTCGCGGAATACATTATGGACCTTGAACACATGGGACATCGGTTCCACGCCGTCCGTATCAAGCTCGCCAAGCTGGTCGATATAGTCAAGCATTCTTCCCATATCCTTCTTTGCCTGTTCTTTTTCCTCACCGGAAAGCTCCAGCTTTGCCAGAATCCCCACATATTCTATTGTTTCGTCACTGATTACATTCATGTGTCCGTTCCTTTCTTTTCTATACCGGATAATATGCCCACTGTCTCTGTCTGGTCATCTGCCGGATATTCCTGTTAGTCGCGCACCTTAATGTGTACTTCCCGAAGCTGCTGCTCGGTTACATCATTGGGTGCACCGCACATCAGATCCTGTGCCGATCCACTCATCGGGAATGCGATGACCTCACGGATGTTCTCTTCATTTCTGAGCAGCATGATCATACGGTCAACTCCCGGTGCCATTCCTGCATGTGGCGGTGCGCCAAACTGGAATGCCTGGTACAGCGCGCCAAATTTGTTCTTCAGTGTTTCTTCATCGTAGCCCGCGATCTCAAATGCCTTCACCATGATCTCCATGTCATGGTTTCTGACTGCTCCTGAGGAAAGCTCAACACCGTTGCAGACAATGTCGTACTGGTAAGCAAGGATCTTAAGCGGATCCTCTTCCTGCAATGCTTTCAGTCCGCCCTGAGGCATGGAGAACGGATTATGGGTAAATCCGATCTGCTTGGTCTCCGGATCCAGCTCGTACATCGGGAAGTCGTTCACATAGCAGAACCGGTATGCTTTCTTTTCACACAGATCCAGCTTGTTGCCAAGCTCAATACGGATCTGTCCGGCATAATAGTTTGCTCTCTCTTCCTTGTCTGCAATGAAGAAGATCGTATCATCCGGTACCAGACCTGCAAGATCCGTCAGTTCCTTCTTCAGTTCCTCCGGAATGAATTTATCGATCGGTCCCTTGTAGCTTCCGTCCTCTGCGACCTCAAGGTATCCGAGTCCGCCCATACCGAGGGAGGTTGCAAAGGAAAGCAACTTCTCATGGAAGCCCTTGCTCATCTCTGCATGCACCTTGATCGCCCTGACTGTCTTTCCAAGGAAGGGTTTAAACGTACATTTCTGGAAAAATTCTGTCACATCCATGATACGAAGCGGGTTTCTGAGATCCGGTTTGTCCGTACCAAACTGTAACATGGCATCCTTGTAGCTGATGATCGGATACGGTGCCTGTGTGACCTCATAACCTTCCGGTGCAAATTTTGCAAATGTATCGGACAGCACTTCCTCTCCGACTCTGAATACATCTTCCTGTGTTGCAAAGCTCATCTCAAAATCGAGCTGATAGAACTCACCCGGTGAACGGTCCGCTCTTGCATCCTCATCACGAAAGCAGGGTGCGATCTGGAAGTAACGGTCAAAGCCGGATACCATCAATAACTGCTTATACTGCTGTGGTGCCTGCGGCAGCGCATAAAATTTTCCCTTATATTTTCTGGATGGTACAATATAATCCCTTGCACCCTCCGGTGAGGATGCACATAAGATCGGCGTCTGGATCTCCAGAAATCCCATCTCTGTCATCTTCTGTCTTAAAAAGCTGATCACCTGGGAACGGAAAATGATATTGTTTTTTACTTTTTCATTTCTCAGATCCAGATAGCGATATTTTAAACGGACATCTTCTCTTGTCTCTTTTGACGTCATGATCTCAAACGGAAGCTGCTTATAGACTTTTCCGAGTGTCTCGATCTTCTTAGCTTCCAGCTCGATTGTTCCCGTAGGGATCTTCGGGTTGTAGGTCTCCTCATCCCTTTTCTCAACCGGTCCCTCAATGGAAAGACAGTTCTCCTTGGTAATTCCTTTTAACAGTTCTGTCTGTCTGATTACGACCTGAAGCACACCGTACATATCCCTGAGATCGATGAAGGATACCCCGCCGTGATCGCGGATATTCTCTACCCAGCCGGCTACTTTTAAGGTTTTTCCGATGTCCTGCTCACTAATGTCTTTGATCGTTTTTGTTCTGTAGATGTTTTCCATTACCATTGTCCTCCTTTTTTCTTTCCGGGACTTTTGTCTCTGTATCGGACAATAAAAAAGTCCCGGAATACATTTTTTGTATTCCGGGACGGATCAACATTTCCGCGGTACCACCCGTTTTGAAGTTTAGAACAGCAGCCCACTTACACGGCATCCAAACTCCCACTCTGAACACGTAACGTGTGTTTACGTCCTGCCCTAGCCGAAACCGGGTTCGAACAGGCTGCTCCCGAGTGTTCCCTTCGCTACTTCCCATAAACAGCGCTCTCAGTCGGTGACGCCGTATTCCTGTCATGTTTCACAGCAAGAGTCTCGTTCCCTGCATTTTCCGATCATCGGAGCGCTTTGTACGATTGTATACACGCATCCAATGATTTTTTATGCTTAGATACTATCACCATTTTTTTCTGATTGCAAGATTTTTTTTAAATTTTTTACGAAATTGCAAAATCGAAACTTTATGCGGTGAATCGTGTAAAATACACAACGCCCGGCATCAACCGCTTCCCGTTTTCACAGGCGATTGATACAGTTAATAGCAGATTTCCACGCTGTCACGGAACATTACCTGCTCTACCAGATCATAGAATTCCGCCCTGTATGTGTCTGTCTTTACACAGGACAGCTCTGACAGGGTTCCAAGAACCGACTCATATGTGGCATTTCCTTTGTAGGCGCTGTCACGCAGCAGCATTCCAAATTCCGCCACACAGCACGCAAAGGTCATATCCTCGGTTGGTTTGCGGTTGAACTGTTCCGCACCAATCCTGTAATCAAGCTGTCTGCTTTGTTCCTCATCCGGCTCTTTATAGCGGATATGCAGGGTGCTCCATGCCCCTCTGCTCTGTCTGCTGTCATTCACGGGTGTGATCTCATACAGTACCGTTACACTGTGCCCTGCGCCGATCTCTCCCGCATCCTTCGTATCATCCGTAAAATCCTGTGTTTCCAGCGCACGGTTTTCATAACCGATCAGTCTGTAGCTGCTTACGACATCCGGAGAAAATTCCATCTGGAGCTTCACATCCTTTGCTACGGTTACCAGCGTTGCCCCCATTTCCTCCACCAGTACTTTTCGAGCTTCATTCAGAGAATCAATATAGGCATAGTTACCGTTGCCTTTATCCGCCAGCAGTTCCATTTTGTTATCCTTGATATTGCCCATGCCAAATCCGAGTACGGACAGATAGACACCGGAATCCTTCTTTTTTGTGATCAGTCTCTCCAGCTCCTCTTCGGAAGTCAGTCCCACATTCAGATCCCCGTCCGTTGCAAGGATGACGCGGTTATTTCCGCCCGGAATATAATATTCCTCAGCCAGCTCATAGGCAGTCTCGATTCCTGCACTGCCGTTTGTGGAACCGGACGCTTCCAGACTCTCCAAGGCTGCTACGATGGTCTGTGTGTCATTTCCGCGCACACCCTGTAATACCACACGGTCCTCTCCGGCGTAGGTCACGATGGAGACGCGATCCTTGGCTGTCAGATTTCCCGCAAGAAGTGTGAAAGACTGCTGTAATAACGGCAACTTATCCGGATCATACATGGAACCCGATACATCAATGAGGAATACCAGATTGGAGGGTGCAGCCTCCGAAAAATCCACCGCTTCCGTCTGCAGTCCGACCATCAGGACATAATTCTCAGGATTCCACGGGCATACCGCGATCTCGGTATTAACGCCAAAGGGCTCTCCCTCTTTTGGTCCTGCATAATCATAGCTGAAATAATTTAACATTTCCTCTAACCGCACGCTGTCCTTCGGGATCCAGTCCAGCTCGTACCCGTCCATGATCATTCTTCTCAGGTTACTGTAAGATGCTGTATCCACATCGGCTGAAAAAGTGGAAAACGGCTGCTCCCTCACGGAAACAAACTCATTTTCAACAATCTGCGCATATTCTTCGGTATTTCCCGGCTCCGGAATATAGCCATACCACGGATCATAGGGCGCATATCCGCCATACCGGAAGCTGTCATCCTCCATTGCAGACTCCGTATCATACATCAGGGAATTATCCATCATGCTCATACTGTTCATCATTCCGGGATCCACACTGTCCTCTGCTACAGCCGCATCGTCCCCCGCAGCTTTCCCGTTTTCGCCTGCTTCTTTACCGCTTCCGCCTGCTTCTTTACCGCTTCCGCCTGCTTCTTTACCGCTTCCGCCTGCTTCTTTACCGCTTCCGCAGCCTGTCAGCAATACCGCCGACAATACCACTGCCAGTAATCTCTTCACATATCCTTTTTTCATAAAAATACCTCCCATCATCATTTCCTGTCTGCTGCCTTTGTACAGGATACGATTGGGAGGTATCTTTTTTATGGGGTCTTATGAAAATATTTACAAAATCTCCAGAATACGGTAACAATCCAGTTCCTCGTCCCACCGGATCATCGCATGGATCGTTTCATCGGTCTGTTTTTTCTTATAATCTTCCGTCTGGCTGCTTGTGGCTATCGCACGGATCCTGTTTTCATCCTCCTGCAGGGTCTGCCCATCAACCTTCGATACTGCGATCACATAGCTCATATAGGCATCCTCTCCGCGGATCCTGAGGACACAGCCCTCCACCTCAAGCTCCTCTCCGGTGTCCACGGACAGTCTGGCGGTCTCTAGACTCTGTGGTTCCTTCCAGTCTCCGGGATCGGCTTCCGGATCACTCATTGCACTCTCACTGCTTCCAATTTCCGCACTGTTCATGGTCTCATCAAGGTCATGGGAAGCATCATAGCCCTCAGCCATTGCCGTATCACAGGAATCATCCTCCCATGAATTCATGCTCTCCATGACGCTCTCACTGCTCATGGTGGCACTTTCGTTTATCCCCTGCATATCCGAAGCATCATCCTCCTGTGCCGCCATTGACTCGCCCATCATGCCGCCATCCTCTGCTCCATCAGCCATACCATTATTTTCTGCCGATGCCGCTTCATCCGACATCATATATGCGCCGGAACCGTTCTTCATGCCGGTATCCCGCGTGCGGATGATCGCCGGTATTGCGATCGCAAGACAGAGGCATGCCGCTGCCATACCGCTGTACAGATAGATTCTTTTACTTCTGTTTATCCTTTTTTTCTCTGTCTTCTTCTCATGAAGCTGTGGTTCAATACGTTCCCAGAGATCGGGCATCCGGGAATCCAGCATATGTTCGTATTCTTCTTTCAGATCCTTACTCATAACCACACCTCCTTAATTTATTGATTGCATTCTGATATTTCCATGTCACGGTTCCCATCGGCATCTGCAATACCCCCGCGATCTCACGGAACGTCATTCCGCCAAGCACCTTCAGATTCACGATCTGCCGTTCCCCATCCTTCAATGTCGCCAACGCTTCCTGCACCGCCATGTCCGTCACTACGTCCTCTACGTTTTCCTTTGCAGTTTCCTCCTGCATGAGGTCCGGCGGCGCGGTAGGAATTTCTTTTCGGTGTTTTCTGATCCAGTCGATCGCCATATTTCGGGCGATTGTTGCAAGATAGCCCTTGTGCCCGTTACCGGACCGGTAGCTTTCTGCAACATCCCACAGCTTGATAAAGAACTCGCTGGTCACGTCCTCCGTGTCCTCTCTGTTACCAAGGATCTCATAAATGACAGCATAAATAAACCTGCCATACGCCAGATAGATCTCCTTTAATCCGTCCTTATCTCCGTTCCGGATCCTCTTAACCGCTTTTTCAAATTCCCGTTCGGTCACACGTTCCTCCCTCCTGTCTCCCGTGCCCATCTGTTATAGATACGTTTTCGGTCAACATTTTTATGGCTTTTTCTATTCCATTTTCTTTTTTTATCTGAATCGATAATTCTTTTGCCCGTTCATCATACTTTCCGCTGACCAGATATAAGGTGAGCATACGTTTTCCGTTCCGGATCAGATAGTAATCAAAATTTGTTACCTTTGCAAGGCCGTTCTGTTTTCTCCATTTATTCACCAGAAGTCCTGTCATAAAGGCTGTAAAAATACCGTACACATCTGATTCCGAGAAGATCCGCCGCATGTCTGGCAAAGCCGCTGCAGGTGCCGTACATGACCAGATCAGAGCCCTTGATTGCCTCCAGCGTCTGCTCCATAAATACCGGATTCTCTTTCTTTAATTTTATCAGACTGAGCAGAAAATCCAAGCCTGTTTTATAATCCGTCACCAGATACTGCATGATATGGTTCCCATCCCCTCTCATTCCTACTGCTACTGCCGTGATCTTCATATTCAATCTTCCTTACCTTACTGAAGCAATGTGTTCCAGCCGCACATGCTGTATTTCCACAAGTTCATCATAAAAGGCTTCCAGTCTGCTCCCCTGACTCTTGCAGATTAACAGATGGTATTCTTCATAATAGTTAAACATGAGAGCCACGATCGTCTCTGCCTCTGCCTCGATTGCATCCTTCCCGGAAAAGCGATTGTACATCGCACCCGTTGTAATCCCTGCGCTTGCCGCGATCTTACGAAGTGAAGCCTCACGGAAGCCCTTTTCCAGAAATTCTTTTCTGGCTGCCTTTGCAATCCTGTTTTTTATCTCCCCCCAAAACAGCGATTCAAAAATCTACACTTAGGAAAGTCTCTGTGCCATATATCTGAAAAGCAGAAATAATTCCTCAGAAAAGACAGATTTCCATGCTTTCTAAAGTATGGTAAAATATCATCAATCACACTATATCGGTATACATCAATTTGTCAGACAGTGTCTGACAAATTAGGAAAGGGATATAATGAACGAAATTGTAAATACTAATTACATGAATGAGATCGCAGACAATATTGTAAAATTAGTACAGAACGCCAAAGCACAGTTGGCAACCTCTGTCAATTCCATAATGACCGAAACCTATTGGAATATTGGAAAATACATCGTAGAGGTTGAACAAGACGGAAAGGCAACTGCCATGTATGGCTCGAAACTCTTAATTAACCTATCCCATGAACTGACACTCTGGATGGGAAAAGGTTACAGTCGCCCCAACTTAAATAACATGAGAAAGTTTTATCTTCTGTATCCAAATTGCCAGACCGTGTCTGACAATTTAAGTTGGTCACATATCACTGCGATTTGGTATTCTATCACAGAATCTTAAAGTGCTTCGTGCTGATAGACCTTAAAACAAATGCCGTGAAGCATCGTGATATCGGTCAAATGAATATGTACATGGGATACATTGCTACGGAAGAAAATATGCCGGATGATAACCCGCCAATTGGTATTATTCTCAGCAAAGAAAAGGATGAACTGCTTGTAGAATATGCCACCTACGGTATGGACAGCAACTTATTCGTTTCAAAATATGAGTTGTATCTGCCAAACAGGGATGAGCTAAAGCGATTAGTTGACAGGATTATCGAAGAAGATATCCGACAGAGTTAAAGTCGTCCCGATAATGCAAATTAGCATCGTCCACATCCGCTAAAGCGAATGCAGCCAATGCTAATTTGTATTCTATATCCCTATGGCATATTTACTTCCCAATTCTTACACTACATATTCTTGATGCGGTCCACTGCTTCGACTGTATTCTCGTAGCTTCCGAATGCTGTCAGACGGAAATAGGTCTCGCCGCTTGGTCCGAAGCCCGATCCCGGTGTACCTACCACGTTGACCTGCTCTAACAGGTAATCGAAGAACTCCCAGCTCGTCATGCCGTTCGGTGCTTTTAACCAGATATAGGGTGCATTGACACCGCCATATACGGTATAGCCTGCGTCCGTCAGTCCTTTCTTGATATAAGCCGCATTCTTCATATAATAAGCGATCTGTTCCCTTGTCTGTGCATCCCCTTCCGGTGTATACACTGCTGCACCCGCCTTCTGAACAATGTAAGGTGCACCGTTGAATTTTGTTCCATGGCGTCTTGCCCAGAGAGAATGCAGGGTCACACCGCCATGTTCCAGTTCCTTCGGAACAACGGTGTATCCCAGACGAAGTCCGGTAAAGCCTGCTTTCTTGGAGAAAGATCTGATCTCGATCGCACAGGTTCTTGCACCCACACATTCATAGATGGAATGCGGGATATTGTCTTCTGAGATATATGCCTCATATGCAGAGTCAAAAATGATCACTGCACCAACCTTATTTGCATAGTCAACCCACTCCTGCAGCTTGTCTTTGGTAACTGCGGCACCTGTCGGGTTATTCGGGAAGCACAAATAGATGATATCCGGTGTTTCCTTTGGAAATTCAGCCACAAATCCGTTCTCTGCCGTACATGGCATATAGATGACATTGCTCCACTGCTCTGTTTTGGTATCATATGTACCGGTTCTTCCTGCCATGACATTGGAATCCACATAAACCGGATATACGGGATCGCATACCGCGATACGGCAATCCCTTGAAAAGATCTCCTGAATATTGGCAGAGTCACTCTTTGCTCCATCGGATACAAAGATCTCATCTGCACTGATATCACAGCCTCTTGCTTTAAAATCCTTCTCAGCGATCACATCACGTAAAAATGCATAGCCAAGATCCGGCGCATAGCCCTTAAATGTTTCTGCATGTGCCATTTCGTCGACTGCACTGTGTAATGCTTCAATTACTGCCGGTGCAAGCGGCTGTGTCACATCACCGATCCCCAGACGAATGATCTTCTTTTCCGGATGTGCCTGTGTATATGCATTGACTTTCTTTGCAATTGTAGAAAATAAATAGCTGCCGGGTAATTTCAGATAATCTTCATTTACTTTGTACATAATCCTCACCTTTCCGTTTTTCAGATCCGCCTGTTCCTAGTCAGCCGGCTCTATAACGCTCCTCTGTACACGGTGTCTGCAGGACCTGTCAGATAGATTTCCTCGGATTCTCTGTCCCACTCCACATACAACGTGCCACCTAACAGTGTAACAGTAACTTCATTTTTCGTCAAACCGTTTATGATACATGCTGCCGCTGCCGCGCAGCTTCCGGTCCCACAGCTATAGGTCTCGCCGCTGCCGCGCTCCCAGACACGCATACAGATATTGTGTGCATCCACCGGGCAGACAAACTCTACATTGGTCCTTTCCGGGAAAACAGAGGCATGCTCTATCTCTGCCCCTTCTGCTTCCACATCATATGGAAGGTGCAGCAACAGTTCCCGCATCGTTATCAGCGGTTCTCCCGGAATGTGCAGTCTCTCTGTCTCCTCACGCGGCATCAGGACAACGGCATGCGGATTTCCCATGGACACACAAGTCATCTGATAACGCCGGTTTTCAAATTCCACTTCTTCGCCAATCATCTGTTTTTTAGGAAAAATCACCGGTATATGTGTGCATGTGAAATCCGGTTTCCCCATATTGACTCTGACAGTCGACACACTGTCCGGATACAGCCACACCTTTCTGACGATTCCACCACTCAGGATCCTGAGTTCTTTTTTGAAGGTCATTCCCTGTTCATATACATATCTGCCAACACATAAAATACCATTTCCGCACATACCGGCCCTGCTGCCATCCGCATTATAGACCTCCATCTCAAAATCAGCATTAAGACCATCCAGCGTACGGATCAGAATAATGCCATCTGCTCCGATCCCGAAATGTCTGTCGCATAACCGCCTTACAAGTATCGCCCACTGTTCCTTTTCCAAAACCGGGGCATCTTCCCTGTTCATATAAATATAGTCATTTCCACAACCCTGCATCTTCACAAATTTCATACAAAAAGCCCCCGCTTACCCTATATTACTAGTGTATTCGGAAGCTTTTTTTTCGTTAATCCTTTGCAAGATCTTCCAGAAATGAAATCGTAGTCTCCAATATATTATCATTGAATTCATATTGTTCCGTATGTAATCCCGGCCAGTTTTCCCCTGCTCCGATACCGACATAGAGCCCATTTGCTGCCTTTGTGTACCATCCGAAATCTTCTGACCAGCGCATCGGCACATCCAGTTCTTTATATTCATATTTATGCCAGCAGATTCTGAGTGCCTGCTCAAACAACGCATGATCATTGGTGGTATCCGGAAACTCATCCACATAGGACACATCATAGCTCATTCCCTGCTCCTCGCAGCCCTGCTCGATAATATCCATAATCCGCTGCTCCAGCAGATCCAGATCCGCACCATATTCCGCACGCAGTGTCAATGAAATCTCGCCCTCACCCGCTGCAATCCCGAATGTTTTATCTCCGACCTCAATATGAACGATGGTTGCCATTACCATTCCGTAATAATCCCTTCGTTTACGGATCTCTTTCAGATGAACAACAAGTTGTCCGATCAGATAAGCCGGATTCACTCCGTCCTCCGGATATGCCGCATGGCTCTGATGTCCGTGTACCCTGATCGTCATACCCTTGGAGGCACAGGCAAACTGTCCGTCGATCAGCAATATCTCGTTTTCTTTGAAACCGGGGATATTATGAAATCCATATATTTTACTGATTCTGTGCTTTTTTATCAGCGAAGCACATTCCTTGGCACCGGTTCCGTTCTCTTCTCCATGCTGGAACAGAAAATAAATATTTTTTCCTGTTCTGACACCTTCGAGTGCAGCCGCCAGTCCTGCAATCGCACTGCAATGTCCGTCATGACCGCATCCGTGAAACGTCTTACCATCCGATCCTGCAATTGCATCCATATCAGCCCGAAAGAGAATGCTCTCCACTTCTTTCTCATTGCCATCATAATACTTGGATGTTCTGCTGTTCGTGCTATCCTCCCTGTGGACTGCATAAAACCAGTTTCCACGGTCTACGATCTCTACACTTGTGTTGGCATACAGAAATTTCTTAATAATATCTTTTGTGTTTTTTTCACACCCCGAAAGCTCCGGACACTGATGGAGCTCCTGTCTGAGTTTTTTTACCTTGCGTAACAGTTCCTGATCCATGTTATATCCCTCCTTCACTTTAATGGAGCTGATACCATTCCTTTAATACCTCTTCTGCTTTCTTTTTATGAATGTTAAATCCGTTATCCTTTTCTGCCTCTTCCTTTGTATCATAAATAAAAGTACTCCAATCCCACCAGAACAATCCGCCAAACCACGGTTCTTCTCCGAATATCTTCAGACAGGATTCATAAAATGCAGCCTGCTCTTCCTCATCATGCGGAAGTTCCTTATGGTTAAAATCCCATGGCATGGAAGCACAGCCATATGCACTGCGGCAGCCGATCTCAATAAAGACCACCGGTTTTTCCCATTTTTTATAAAGTTCTTCCATGGAGGTGCGTACTTTTTTCCATTCCTCCTGCATCATGACAGAAGTGGCACCGCCTTCTTTTGCCACCGGAAAATATGCACTGGTCCCAATGTAATCAACCGCATCAAACCATGCAATCCCGGCTTCGTGTCCATGATTGGTGTTATAAATCAGCTTTCCGTGATAGATTTCACGAAGTTCTCCGATCAGACGTCTCCAATGTGTCTCCTTGTGCTCCGTTCCGCACATTTCACAACCCACACACAACATCTCACACCCGGTCTCTTCGGCAAGCTCCGCATAATATTTCAGATAATTGCCATAGCTGTAAAACCACTGATCCCAGTATACATCTTTTCCTTCCATCCCGGAATCCGGAAATCGGATATAGGCACGCCAGATGCCGTCTGCACAATTAACCATGGGCTTTAAACAGACCTTCACCTGATTCTCGTGTGCATGTGCGATTGCTGCCATAATATCACGGTCCGAGCAGTTCCTGCCAAAATCAAAATTGATTTCTGTGCTGAACACCTGTTTCTGCTGCGTTACAAACGCAAGGCACATCCAGTTGATCCCTGTTTCAAACAGCCGCTCTCTCGATCTTACTGCCTCCTGTCTGCGATAGTCTCCGCGTCCCGCATCATATCCATAGGTAAATCCTTTAATTTCCATAAATACCTCTTTATTTTCTACTTTATTTTTATAGTATTATTATATACAATTTGTCCATGTACTGGCAACCTTTGAGTTGAAAAATATGTCTTCCATGCTATAATATTCATGTTGCCTTTTTATGTCGGACAACAAACAAACTTACATACAGCAAGGGGGGGGAAGTTTTATGAAAAAGTTTATCAAAGAATTCAAAGAGTTTATTTCCAAGGGAAATGTTATGACCATGGCAGTCGGTATCATTATCGGCGGCGCATTTACGGCAATTACCACATCTCTGGTCAATGACGTGATCACTCCGGTCCTTGGCATTATCATCGGTGGTATTGATTTTTCCGGTATCAGCCTGACAGTCGGCAGTGCCCAGATTATGTTCGGAAACTTTATCCAGGCTGTCATCAATTTCTTCCTGACGGCATTTGTTCTGTTTCTGATGATCAAAGCTTTCAACAAATTCCAGCGCAAGAAACCGGAAGAACCGAAGAAAGATCCGGAACCTTCTGCCGAAGAGAAGCTCTTAACTGAGATCCGTGATCTTTTAAAAGAATCTAATGGTTCTTCAACTCTGTAATCATGATTTCATAATTTTGGGGACGGTGCGGAAAGGTACAATTGGTACATACCTTGATGCGCCGTCCTTCTTTTTCGATATAAACGGGATTTCCTAGGCATTTCTCCCTGTTATATAACGGGCAATAGCAAAACAGACAATTAAATTCATCCAGTCCCTTATGGCAGGGAAAATACTTACAATCTCTGTTTTCAAAAAAACGATATGAATTCTCCATGTAACTACTGCTCCTTTCTTTCCTGATATTTCCTTGCTTTTTCCACAAATTTTTCCGCAAAAACCGGATTGGAAGGATAATACAGATGTGGGAATCCTATAAAGTAATTCTCTCCTGCAATCACACTGGGGTATGTCCGTCCCGTAACCGGTTTCATGGCAATACAGCTGTCACCGTTATCCGCACTGTCATAATAATGAAACTCATGTCCTTTGATCGTTTCCCCCTCCGGTATAAATGCTCCCCGCTTATCTACCAGCTCTATGTACCCAAAGCGTACCAGTTTTCCGGTATCGTAGCACTCCTGCGGAATCACTCCTGCCATAGGATAACGGTGTCCTTCCTTGTCACGGATCACGGAGTGCAGATACATAAAGCCGCCGCACTCAGCCACCACCGGCATTCCATCCTGTATTGCCGACTTTATCTTTATTCTCATATCCGTATTGTTACTAAGACGCTCCCCATACAACTCCGGATATCCGCCTCCGATCAGAATACCGTTGCATCCTTCCGGTAACCTCTTATCATGAATGGGGGAAAAATATTTTAATTCTGCTCCGTATTCTTGCAGCAGGCGCAGGTTATCCTCATAATAAAAGCAAAAAGCCTCATCCTTCGCCACTGCGATCACCGGTTTTCTTTTCACCTGTTGCGTTGTCTGCCATATACTGTCTCTGTTTTCTTCTTCCAGTTCTTCCGCCTCATCTGCAATTTTCAGAATTTGTTCCATGGAAACCGTTTTCTGTAATTCCTCGGCTGCTTTCTGTAGCTGCGCCTTTACTTCTTTAATCTCCCCCGGCATAATGAGCCCCAAATGCCTGCTCTCTATATGAAATTCCTTATGTTCTGTAAAATAGCCGGCTACACAGATATGCAGTTCATCCTCAATCACCGGTTTTATCATTTCGTAGTAGGATCCTGACATTCTGTTCAAAATAACGCCTTTAATCAGATGCGCATGATCATAATTCAAAAAACCCGCAATGACAGGAATCACTGATCTTCCCATTCCCTTGGCATCAATGACCAATACGATCGGTGTCTTCGTAATCCTTGCCAGATGGTAGGATGATCCTTCCGGGCGAATACCTCCCAGTCCGTCATACAGTCCCATAACGCCTTCCAGAACTGCAATTTCATCACTCCGTCTATCTTTTAAAAACAGTGCCTTGGTTTCCTTTTCTCCGGTAAAAAAGGTGTCCAGATTTTTAGACGGAATATCGATCACCTTTTGGTGAAACATCGGATCAATATAATCCGGTCCGCATTTGTATGATACAACACTTTGGCCACTGTCCTTTAACGCCTGTAACAACGCACACGTAATGGTTGTTTTCCCGCTTCCGCTTTTGGGTGCTGCAATCATGATCCGGTCAAGTTTCATCCCTATTTACCTCGCCATTCCCAAAGTCAAATGCACAGATCCAGACCGGATTCTCTGCCTGCATTAAATGATAACTGCCGACCTCTCTGGCTCTGCTTACCTGCATCTGTACCGTTTCTGCATTCCGCACCGGATATTCTTCCAGTACTTCCCTGATCTCACAGATCGTTTCCATACTGACTGCATTGATCACAACACGCATATCGGGATTCCTTTCATATAATGCTGACAATATACACTTCATGTTGCCACCGCTCCCACCGATAAACGCATGGGTCGGAACCGGCAGCCCCGCAAAGCACTCCGGTGCCTTTCCCTTTATGATCTCTATATTTTCCAGTTGAAACTGCTCTCTGTTTTTTTCCGTCAAAGTAACTGCCTCTTCTTTTTTTTCTATCGCGTATACCGCAATATCATCGGAAAGTCCTGCAATCTCCACCGAAACCGAACCGGTTCCGCTTCCGATATCATATACTACCGCCCCTTGATGAAGCCTCAGTTTGCTGATGCTGACCTCTCTCACTTCTTCCTTCGTCATCGGAATTTTTCCTCTGATAAATTCCGCATCTGACCTTCCGCATGACAGCTTCTTATGTTTTGCATCAGGATTGCAGATCAGGCATACATACAATCCTTCTTCTCTTAATGTCAGGCATTCCTCCGGATTTAATGTCATGATCCGCTGATCCGGGTAAGACAGACGGTATCCTGCCACTACCATACAATTCCAAAGTTTTGCCCTCAACAATAATCTGCCGATCTGATTCATATCCCGGACACCCGATACAAGTAAAAAAGTTTTTTCCGCCTGTCTGATTTTTTCTGCCAGATTCAGAATCGTTTTTCCATGCATACTGTAAATGGCAGCATCCTGATAACTCTCTCCCATGCATGCCGCCAGATATGCCACGGATGAAATTCCGGGCAGAATATGTACAGTTGCCCTGATTGTGCCCTCTTTGATCTCATTTTGTATTTTTTGATACAGAGCCTGACAGCCACTGTAAAATCCACTGTCGCCGGAAAACAGGATAACAACCTTTTTCGTATCAGAAACTGCATCTTCCCGCTGCATCTCTTTCAGATAAGGGATAATCCTGTCCGCTGTATAATACGCTTTTTTCTCCAGCCTTGGCCGGTATTCTTCGATCAATCGCTGGGCACCAAGCAGAATATCCGCATTTTCGATTGCCAAAGAGACTTCTCTGGTAAGGTTTTCTTTATTTCCCATGCCAATTCCTGCAAGTGTGATTTCATACTCTATAGCTTGTCCGATTCTTTGCCCACAGATCTTTCCCAGTTTCTGACAGACCTCGTCAAATGAACAGCCTTCTTTCTCTTCATACTGCCCAACGACAAATACAGGAATCCCTGCTTTACATGCGGCCTCCAGTTTTTCCTGATAACCGCCTGTTCTCCCACTTTTTTTTGTTACCAGACATTTAATCTGATACTGCCGTATCATAGCTTCATTCATTTCTTCGGTAAAAGGCCCCTGCAACGCCAGAATCTGCTTTCCCACGATCCCATGTTCCGTACACAAAAGGATGCTCTCCATTCCCGGTAACACACGCACATATAGCCGGTTTCTTACTTCCTCAAAATCACAGTACGTTCCAAGTTCTTTACTTCCGGTCGTTAATAGTATATTGCCCTTTACCTGCTTTAAGGCCTCCGCACACGCTTCATGGCTCTTATAAAAAGTAATCTGATCATAATCAGGATCCATGCCCGTTTCCCGCTTTAAACGCAGGTACGGAATATCCGTGTTTTCCATGACTGTCCTGATATTTTCGGTTATTTCCTCCGCATAAGGATGTGTTGCATCCACCACCGCCGCATAACCGCCTTCACGGATATAGGTTCCGATTTCTTGCCTGTCCATTCTGCCCTGATGTATTTTCACAAGCGGATGCGGTTTTAAAACGATCCCGCCATATTCCGTTGCCACACAGATCGTATGCGGAATACCTGTTTTGGCCAGACATTCCGATAATCTTCTTCCTTCAGTTGTTCCCGCAAATATCAGTATTTTTTTCAATTTGGTACCCCCGCTTTGTGACCAGCTTTCCATTTATGAGTTCTGAACCGGAATTTCCGATAAATACCGTTGTAAACATATTCACTTCAACATTCCGCAGCTCCCCCAATGTGCAGGTTTCCGACTTTGTGTCCTCCCTGCCGATATTTTCCACATATCCGCAGACCCTTTCCGGCTCTATCCTGCGAAGCAGGATGTCACATGCTTTTTGAAGATAATCTTTTCGCCTGTGACTCGATGGATTGTACAATGCGATTACAAAGTCCCCTTCCGCTGCTGCCAGCAGCCGGTTTTCGATTTTATCCCACGGTGTAAGCAGATCGCTTAAACTGATTACGCAAAAGTCATGATTAAGCGGTGCACCCAAAACTGCCGCTCCGCTGATTGCTGCAGTAATTCCGGGAACAATTTCAAGCTCTGTCTCCGGATATTTTCTGCCCATCTCATACATTAAGGATGCAAGTCCATATATTCCGGCATCCCCACTGCAGATCAGTGATACTTTTTTCCCCTTCTGTGCCTCTTTGAAACAGAGTCTGCATCGCTCCTCCTCCTGCCTCATGGGTGTTGTCATCATTTCTTTATCTGCAAATCGTTCTCCAAGAAGTTTTATGTAAACCGTATAACCTATGATCAAATCCGATTCTTCCAGTACGCGCAGTGCCTCCGCAGTCATCATATCTTCTCTGCCCGGTCCCATTCCTACAATATAGATCTTATTCCTGCTCAAATGTGATTCTCCATTCTCTTTTTGCAATTGCAATCGTCATTCCGTCTTCCGCATGTTTCGGATACAGAAGTTTTCCACCGGGTGCACAGACTTTCAGTGCTGCCCGCTCACATACATTATCCACCCCGACTGTTTCTGCTACAAATGCTGAACCATGAAAACTGCCTTCCACTTCTGCCAGCTCCTGCGCCGGATAGGTACGAAAGGGTATTTTTTCTTTTCTGCTCCATGCAAGAAGACATTCCTCATCTCTTTTCCTGTCAATGGATGCCAGCGCAAACACCTGCTCTTCCCGTATGCCTGCTTCTCGCAGGCAGCTTTGTATAAATTTTTCCATTTCCTTTGTTTCTTTTCCGCTTTTACATCCAGCTCCGATTGCATATTCCTTCGGCTGCAGATAAAGTCCGGCCGGATACTCCGTCTTTTTTGTTGTGATCAGAATATCCACCTTTTGCTCCGGTGGGTAATCCACTACCCTGATCTGCCCGGCTGATTGGGGCATCCGGCTTATGTGCGCCGGAGCCACAGATATTGTAATTTCCTTTCCCTGTAACACTTTTGATGACACACAGGCTATTCCGTCTTTATTCACAATGTGTAAAGCATTTCTTTGTGCAAACAGATCCACTGCAAATTTTCCGTTAATATCTGTTGCCGTCGTGATGACCGGTATGGCACCCGTCATGGCACCAATCCTGCATGCAATCTCATTTGCACCACCCACATGTCCGGACAGAATGGGAATCACATAGTTTCCCAGTTCGTCCATGACAAGTACCGGACTGTCATGCAGTTTATCCGTCAGACACGGGGCAATTGCCCTGACTGCAATGGCGCATGCCCCGATAAAAAGTATGGGAGTTTTGGTTTCCATCTGCACCCTTGTCCATTGCTGTATCTGTTCTTTTACATACTGTACCGGCATGTCCTTGTCCGCATGCTGATAAGCAGAGCATTTTGTATATAATGTAATTTTATTTTCTTTCATGCCTGCAGCAATTTTTACAGAAAGAGCTGCTCCGTTTTCTGTAAAACTGATCACGCTGATATTCATCATACATCTTCCTTTGCCTGTCTGAATTCCGTCGAAAAATCAGGCGCATACAATCTTGACTTCCGGTAATTCTGATGTGCAATTGCCTCTCCAACCAGTATCAGGGCTGTCTTTGTGATTCCATGTGCTTTTGCAACAGTATCCAGTTCTTCTATGGTACAAAGATAGGTCTCCTCTTCCGGCCATGTTGCCTTATACACGAGTGCTGCGGGTGTATTCCCCGGATATCCTCCCTGAATCAGTTTTTCACTGAGCTCCTTCACCATTCCGGTACTCAGATAAACAGCCATGGATGCCCGGTGTGACGCAAAGCTCTCGATGCTTTCCCTTGGAGGAACCCTGGTTTTTCCTTCCATTCTTGTAATGATTAACGATTGTGAAATTCCCGGCAGCGTATACTCCAGATTCAGTGAAGCCGCTGCTCCAAAGCATGCACTGACTCCAGGACAGCTCTCATACACAATCCCACACCGATAAAGTTCATCCATCTGTTCCCTGACCGCACCATAGATACTTGGATCTCCGGTATGAAGTCTGACCGTCATTTTGTGCTGCGCTTCTGCCTCTCTGATCAATGCTATGACTTCATCCAGTGTCAGTCTGGCGCTATTATGGATCTCGCACTCTGCCTTTGCATAATGTAACAGCTCCGGGTTGACCAGCGAACCTGCATAGATAATAACATCCGCCTTTTCTAACAGTCTCATTCCCCTGACCGTGATCAAGTCTGCTGCTCCCGTTCCTGCTCCAACAAAGTACACCATTTTGTCACTCCCTTACTCTTTGCCAATTCACCGAATTCATTGGCATACATAATACAATCTATCTGTAGCCTGCCCTTTGCCCTCTTGTCCAGATAATAGCAAATGCGTTCCATTGCATATTCCATGACTGCCTGTTTTTTACCGCATTCCTGCAGAATGCGCACTGCCTCTTCTGTTGTAATGCAATCAAGTATTCTGCACAGATCCCCGGGCGGCACTCCGCATTTTACTGAAAAAGCAGTCAGTAACTCCATTCTGCAATCTCCCTCTTTGGAATGCGTATTCATAATGCCTCCTGCAACCTTGATCAGTTTACCGATATGTCCGGCAAGCAGAAGCTTCTGAAATCCCAGCTCCACTGCCATATCGATGGTATCCCCGATAAAATTACTGCACTTAACGCTCCGGTCCAGATCATAGCTATATGCCTGTTTCATAAAATCCAGTCCATAATTTCCCGGTGATATTACCACATATGCAAATCCCTGTGCTTTTCTCTGATTCAGCTCCACTCTGATCGTGTCCAATATTGCCTGATTACTCATGGGTTCTACAATCCCACTGGTTCCCAATATGGAAATTCCGCCCACAATCCCAAGTCGGGGATTAAATGTCTGCTTAGCCAGTTCCTCTCCTCCGGGCACTGATATCTCCACCTTCAGGCTTCCCTTATAATCAAGGATTCTGCATACCTGCGATACTTCCCTTTTTATCATTTCACGCGGCACATGATTGATTGCCGCATTTCCAACCGGCTGGTCTAATCCCGGTTTTGTCACCCGTCCTACTCCGGCTCCGCCATCAATCAGAATCCGTTCCTGCCTGTCGGATCCATATGGTAATTCTTCCTTTCCATAGGATACTCTGGCATAGATCAGGGAGCCCGTTGTAATATCCGGATCATCGCCGCCATCTTTCCTGACTGCACATTCCACTTCATTTTCTGTACGGCTGATCTGTAATATCTGTGCTGTATAAAGGATCCCCTTGGGTGTTTCTATTGTGATCTTTGTTTTTATATTTCCTGTTAACAGCATGTATGCTGCTGCCTTTGAAGCCGCTGCTGCACAACTTCCTGTTGTAAAGCCATACCGCATTCTGTTTTACCCCTTACTTTCTCTCTCTGACTAACTCATAGATTAATGCATTGCAGATGGCTGCTGCCACATTACTGCCACCCTTTCTGCCACGGTTTACAATATACGGCACATCCGTTTCCATGATCAGTTCCTTCGCAGCCTCCACATTCACAAACCCAACGGGTACTCCTATGACAAATGCCGGTTTGAATCCATCCTTCTGTATCATTTCATAGATTCTGATCAGTGCAGTTGGTGCATTGCCGATTGCAAAGATCATTGGCTTTTGCAGCTTTGCTGCCATCTCCATACTGACCACAGCTCTCGTGGTTCCCCTCTCCTTTGCCAGTTTCGCCACCGTTTCATCTGCCATATAACAGTGCACTTCACCTCCAAAAACTGCAAGCTGCTTCTTGTTGATACCGGCAAGTGCCATATTCGTATCCGTTACGATATCCGCACCTTGCAGAATCAGTTCTTTTGCAATGCTGACCGCATGTTCCGAATAAGTAAGTGTAGCCGTATAATCAAAATCAGCACTGGTATGGATCACTCTCTTCGTGATCATTTCCTCTTCCCGCGGTAATGTGATGCCTCTTTTTTTCAATTCTTCCGAAATAATCTCAAAGCTTCTTTTTTCAATCTCTTCCGGACGTAAATGTTCTATTCTGTTCAATGATCTCACCTATTGCCTTCAACAATCTTTGATTTTCCTCCCTCTTTCTTACCGCAATCCGGTAATAGCCCTTGGACAATCCTTTAAAATTACCACAATCCCTGATTAATATTCCCTTCTGCAACAGCGGCCGATATAATTCAGTCTCACTATAAAACAGGATAAAACCGGCTTCTCCGCAAATCACTCTCATCCCCAGTTTCTGCAATCCCGCTTCCAGGAATTTTTTTTCTTCTTTGATAAAACTGACTGTCCGACTTGTATAGAAATCTTCCTTCGTGCATGCTGCACCTGCTGCCTGTGCAAACACAGACAAATTCCACTCAGGCAGTTGTTTTCCTATCTGCTCCAAAAGAAAGCGGTTGCTGCTGATCAGATATCCCAGTCTGACCCCGGGAATGGCATAAAATTTGGTAAAGGCACGCACGACCAGTAATTGATCATATTCCGTTACATCAGCCAAAACAGCATCCCGGTTCTCGCAAAACTCAATAAAGCACTCATCCAGCACCACTGTTATTTTCTTTGTCCTGCATATTTTAAGCAGCTTGTGCAAATATTTCTGATCCATACGATGACCTGTCGGATTATTGGGACTGGCAATAAAAAGAAGATCTATGTCCTGCGTCAGTGCATCAAAAAGTTCCTCTCCGCAGATAAACCCTTCCTCCTCACGCGTCTGCAGATAAATAACCATACTTTCCACTGCCCCTGCCGCATATTCATATCCATAAAAAGACGGAATGGGTATCAATACTTTTTTCGGTCTGAGTGCATGGACGATTGCCATAAAAAGCTCGGAGGCTCCGTTTCCAAACAGCAGATACTCCTGTGGAAGCGATAACATCCTGCTGACTGCCTGTTTTAACTCCGCAGCCTGCATATCCGGGTATTCACTACACTTTTTCACAGCATTCATCAGTGCATTTCTGACATTCTCAGGCACTCCGAGCGGATTGATATTGACAGAAAAGTCCAATTCTACATGATTCCTATAGATATCTCCCCCGTGGATTACATCCATCCAAGATCACTCCCTTTCCAGACGATCATCACTCCGAGCATTACAATCAGACACAGGATCTCGCTCAGCCATGCCGTCATATACATCAGGCGGTTTACTCTCCTGATATCTTCATAGGAAACATTTCGCAGAGGATCTCCGATATAAGGTTTTTTCACTATTTTTCCGAAATAACTGGCATCCCCTGCCAGTTGTATTCCGAGTGCCCCTGCACATACAGATTCTGTCTGCGCGGAATTGGGACTCGCATGATTTCTGTTATCCCGTCTGTAGATCCTATATGCAGTTCTTCCGTTATACTCTTTTCCCATAAGAAACGCTGCCAAAATCATCAGATAAGCACTGATTCTGGCCGGTATATAGTTGACAACATCATCCAGCTTTGCTGCTGCCCGTCCGAAATACAGATATTGATCATTTTTATATCCTATCATGGAATCCATCGTATTGACGGCTTTATAAAAAAAGCCCAATACCGGTCCTCCGATTGCCGTATATAGCATGGGCGCTATTACACCGTCCGACGTATTCTCCGCTACGGTTTCAACCGCCGCCTTTGTTACCCCTTCTTCATCCAGAACTTCCGTATCTCTTCCGACAATCATGGAAACCGCTTTTCTTGCTTCTTCAAGCCCATCTTCCCGCAGGCTCTTATATACCTTCATACTCTCTGCCTTCAGGCATTTCGTCGCCAGTATCTGATAGGTCATCACGGTTTCTGTCACAACTCCGATAACCGGGTGTATCCGGTATGCCACGATCAGGATCAGTGACGCTGTTAACACTGTCACAAGAAGGACTGCCATTACCAGAACGATGCCATTTCTGAATTCCTTTTCCCTATTTTTTTGCTTCTTTACTCCATGCAGTCTCTTTTCAAGTCCGGATATCAGCCTCCCTATCAGACGGATCGGATGCGGAAGCCAGTATGGATCCCCCAATATAAGATCCAGAATAAAGCCACAAAAAAAAGCTATTATATGGTAATTCACATCATTTTCTCCCTTAATACTATAATTTTCTCAGATCATCCAGTCTGATTTTTTCACCGTCACATTGCAGTACACAGCTATATCCTCTGCCGTTTGAAATCTGATAGTCAAAATATTCCCCACCATAAAAGCTGCTTAACAGTGCCATGACTGTTCCGCCATGTACCACTGCTCCAACCACTGTCTGTTTTTCTTTGAATGGATCTTCTGTATGTGAAATACACCCGGACAGATATTCAAGCATTCTGTATAAGCCCGCTTTACAGCGACCTATAAATTCCTCCCTGCTCTCTCCTCCCGGAAAAGGCAATGTTGCGTTACTGTCGATCCATGCCTGATATTGCTTATCATTCCAAAGATCCCTATAATTTTTCCCTTCAAAGATTCCAAAATCCATTTCTTCCCATTCCGGAATCATCTCTGCTCTGTTCTCCGGATACAGAATGTCCGCAGTCTGGATGCACCGTCTCATCGGACTTGTGAACAGATAATCCACCGGCGGATAATATTGTGCTTCTCTTGCCTGTTGAAGCAAACATATCCCTCTTTCACTCAATTGCTCATCTGTCTTTCCCAGATACCGATGCTCCTTATTTGCATTGGTCTCACCATGGCGTATTAAGATCAGCTTTATTTGATTCTCTGTCCGATTCCACATACTACACGCACCACCTCTTCCGACTGCTCTGCCAATTTTACAAGGATTCTTCCGGTTCGCTCCCTGTATTCCCTCTCAAAAGCATCCATGGGCACAATCCCGTTTCCGATCTCGTCACTGATCACAATGATCTGTGCCGGACTTTTCATAAGCTCCTGTGCTCTTTCCTCAGGATTTTTACCGAGTGAGATTTGCTCTCTGATCCATGCGTGGAAGTGGTCAATAATAATCACGTTTTCCTGATCTGCCGTTTGCTCCGATTGCAATTTTTCAGGAATCGTCCCATCATAGATCCGGCATTGTTTTCCATCCTCTTTTTTTCGTACATACGCAAGCTTTCCCTGCGCATATCCACCAATCACTAACTTCATCCTTATTTCCTCTATACCACTGCATTCATAATTGCTGCTGTTATCAGCATACCTGCTTCACAGATCAATACAAAGTATCCTGCGGTATCTCCCGTAATACCGCCTAACTCTTTTTTACACCGCCAATAATAATAAACAAATGACAACAATGCCGCCGCTGCCACCGCCATACCGGCATACAGTGACTGCATCAGCATATATCCAATGCACAGCACTGCCTGCAAATACAGAAAAAATCTTACTTTTTTCTTTTCGGCACTGCTTGCAAACAGATACAGCAATCCGTCGCTTTTGGCTGAACGGAATGTAACCACCCCGATTCCGCTTAAGCAACGCGCCAACACAAATCCGGCACAGACAATCAGTAAAATCTTTCTGTCATGGACTTCCGAAAATGCTCCCAGATACAACAAACCATACGCTGCCAGCATAATCACAGAGAAAGCTCCGATATGGGAATCCTTTAAAATTTTCAGCTTTTTTTCCTTTGACTGATAGGAATGGAACGCATCCATGGTATCCATAAACCCATCCATATGAAATCCACCGGTAACCAGAATCGGCACCACTGCTCCGATCAGTGTATAGCAGATCGTTCCAACCGCAAATCTGTCACAGATCAGTGCCCATAAATATACGCATACACCAATAACGCCTCCTATCCACGGGAAAAAGCAAAGCATATATCGCATATCTTCTTCCTTCCACTTAAACTGCGGCATCGGAATCCTGGAGTACATAGAAAACGCAATCACCATTGATTTTAAGATTCTCACTCTATTTTCCTTCCTTTATCATAACCGGAATTCCCACAACTACTTCTATTACCCGGTCCGCCATAGCTGCCAGATTTCTGTTGATCATTCCCATGAGGCGGATATACTCCATTGTCGTATCATCATATCTCCTGCCATCCTCAAATACATTGTTGGTCACGATCACCAGATGCTCCAGACTATCATTCAGCCGTTTCACACCGCTGGCAATCCTGTCTGCCGTCTCTTCACAGCTCTTCATTTCTTCTCCCGAAAACATTTCATTGGCAGCCAGATTGGACATACATTCCAATAAAGCAGCCCCTGTACAGTGGCTATTCCCTTCTTCAGCCCAAGACTTCTCCGGCTGCATCCGAAGCAGCGCCTCTTCTATCCGCACCGGCTGTTCGATTGTTTCAAATCCTTTTCCACTGCGCATTGCGCGGTGCCTCTTTATCTTTATCCGCCCTTCCTCGTCATAGACCTGCATGGTTGCGATATAGTATTTGGGTCCCGCTCCTGCAAGGTTTCCTATGTATTCTTCCGCATAGGCAGATTTTCCGCTGCCGCTTCCCCCTGTAATCAATATCAGCATAGCATCCTCTTTTCACAACATTCTCTCATACTGCTCAATCCGGATATCCGCAAAAGTTGTTTTTGTCTGATAAATACTCAGCGCTATATCCAGAAGTGAAAACATCATTACCGCGCCTGTTCCTTCTCCCAGTGCCATCCCGGCATTAATGACAGGTTCAACTCCCAGTTCTCTTTCAAGCTTATACACAGCAGGTTCTTTTCCCCTGTGAGATGCCAGAAGATATGCCTTTACTCCCGGGCAGATCCGTTCTGCCAGAAGTGCTGCGGTCATGCTGATCACACCATCAAGTACAATCGGTACATGATAACACGCACCTCCGATACACACGCCGACAAGTCCGGCAATATCAAGTCCTCCGACAGTTTGTAAAATCGTGAGTGCATCCGCATGATACAGGTCGTATCCGGCAATTGCTTCTTCTATGATCCGCTGTTTTTTGCATAATCCTTCAGCACTTAAGCCCGCTCCCCTTCCGGTCACCTGCGCCGCTTCACAACGCAGTAACGCAGCAGCTACTGCACTGCTGGTAGTGGTATTTCCGATTCCCATCTCTCCGGTTGCAAGGATCTGATAGCCGTTTTTTTTGCAGTCCTGTACAATATCCATTCCCGTCACGATAGCCCTGATTGTTTCTGCTTCTGTCATTGCCGGTTCTTTTCGAAAATTTCTGGTTCCTGCTCTGATCTTACGGTCATACACATTTTCAATATTCTGATCCGTATTGATTCCGATATCCACCGGGATCGTATCTGCACCGATCCTCCGGGCCATTTTACAGACTGAAGACTGTTTTTTTCCCATTGCGCGTGTGACAGCAAGCGTGACCTCCTGCCCGGACTGGCTGATTCCTTCTTCCACGATGCCGTTGTCCGCACACATGATAATGACAGCTTTCTTTGAAATATCAATCTCCTCCGTATGGGTGATCGCGCCGATCTGCGCCGTAAGCTTTTCAAACTCTCCCATTCCATCAAGCGGTTTTGCTATGCAGTCCCAGCAGTCCAACACTTTTTTCCTGTATTCTTCACTGGGATTTTCAAAAGAAATTTGCTCTAATTCCGTTCTCGTATAATACTTAAACAGAGGCCTCACGAAGCATTCCATATATTTCCTCCATATCAAGATAAGCTCTTAAAGTATCCGCAAGTCTGTCATATTGTTTTTCTTTATACGTCTGATAATCTTCGTACTGCCCATTCTCAATCTGAATTCCTTTTTTTTCGGCCAGTATCTGTACAATCGTATTTGTTATCTGTGCCCGGTCAAACAGTCCATGAATATAGGAGCCATATACATTCTGATTGTTCCCTGTCATAACATTTTTCCTGCATATTTCTTTTGTCCCTTCTGTATAAGAAGTACATCCCATATGAATCTCGTATCCTTTAAAAAGGCATCCTGATATTTCACGGAAAACGCCATCCAGCTGTTCTATAATCCCTTCTGTCTGACAACGTTTTTTTTCTTTCAACAGCTCTGTTTTTACAGGCAGTAATTCCATGCCCCGTATACTGCCGCCCTCTTCCACATGGTCCGGATCGGCAATCTCACATCCAAGCATCTGATATCCCCCGCAGATACCAAATACCGGAATAGTTCCTGCCAGTTTCTTTACTGCTGTTTCCAACCCATTCTGCCGCATCCATTTCAGATCACCCATTGTATTTTTGCTTCCCGGTAAAAAAATCAGATCCGGATGGTGCAATTCACTGACAGAGGTTACATACCGGACTGTTACCTCCGGCATTTGCTCAAACACATTAAAATCCGTAAAGTTCGAGATTCTCGGGTACCTGATCACTGCGATATCTATCAGTCCTTCTCCTTTTCTGTCAAATCTTTCGGTAAGACTGTCCTCATCCTCCAGATCAAGCTCCATATAGGGCACCACGCCGACCACCGGAACATGCCCTTTTTCTTCAAGCATCCTGATCCCCGGATCAAGAATCGATTTATCTCCCCGGAACTTATTGATGATCAGTCCTCTGATACGCGCTTTTTCACGATCCGTTAAGAGCATCAGCGTTCCAAGAAGCTGCGCAAATACACCGCCCCTGTCAATATCTCCCACCAGCAGGACAGGTGCATCCACCATATCTGCCAACCCCATATTGACAATATCGTTTTCCTTCAGATTGATTTCCGCCGGGCTTCCGGCTCCTTCTATTACAATAATATCAGCTGTCTCTTCCAGTTTCCGGAATGCTCTTTTAATATCCGGGATCAATTTTGTTTTATACCCGAAATATTCCCGTGCACTCATATTTCCCAGCACTTCACCATTGACAATTACCTGGGATCCCGTATGATTGGTGGGTTTTAATAAAATCGGATTCATACTGACTGTAGGAGCAACGCCTGCTGCCTCTGCCTGCATCACCTGCGCTCTTCCCATTTCCAATCCCTCTTCGGTAATATAAGAATTCAACGCCATATTCTGTGACTTAAAAGGTGCCACCCGATAGCCGTCCTGCTTCAATATTCTGCACAGTCCCGCAACCAGCAGGCTCTTCCCTGCATTCGACATGGTTCCCTGAACCATAATTACTTTTGCCATTACTCCGACCGGCCTTTCTGTTATTTCTGTCTGCTGCTTATCTCAACTTTTTTCCCGCATTTCCTGGCATATTCCAACAAATCCCGGTTGGCATGCTCCAGGGTTCCAAACTGCGTCTTGCTGCATATGACCCTCTCACATGTCTCCAGCGATCTGCGCGCCCGATCCACTTCCTTCTCTGTAACCGGCTCAAAGCCATCCGCCGCAATCACATCCACTGCCAATGCCTTTGCCGTCGGATAATCCAGATCATTTTTATATAAAATTCCTGTTGCAAAGGGAATCCCCTGTCGCTGCAGTCTTCGATAAATGCTCCTTCCGTCTCCGCCGCCTGCTATTACAAAAACCCCGGCTTTTCCCTCTGCCCGTGAAAGCTCCATGCTTCCGTCTCCCTCATCAAAGCTTCCGTCCGTTATGTGAAATAATTCTGACAGATACCCCGGCTCAAATATTTCTTCCGGACTTCCATAACGATCCACTGACTTCCCCCTGATACAGAGAATCTTGTCCGATATCCGTTGTGCCAGATCCAGTTCATGGAGCGACATGATTACCGTCAGTTTCTTTCTTTTCTTCATTTCCTGCAAAACGGATAAAAATTCCAATTTGTATTTTACATCCAGATAAGAAGTCGGTTCATCCAACAGAATGATCTCCGGTTCCTGACAAAGGCATCTGGCCAGCATGACACGCTGTCTCTGCCCATCACTGATACGGGAGAAATTACGGTCTTTGATATCCGTGACGTGAACAAGCTCCATTGCTTCCCGTACCACCTGCCTGTCCGGATCCGACAATATCCCAAATCTTCCGGTATACGGATATCTGCCTGTTTCTACCACATCCTCGCATGTCATCATTTCTGTACGCAATTTTTCTGTTAATACCACCGCCATGTTTTTAGAAAGTGCTGTCCCGGACATATCATTTACACATTTTTCGTCCAGATAAACTGCCCCGCCTGTTAAGGAGATTTGTTTTGCTATACTCTTAAGGATCGTAGATTTTCCGGCACCATTGGGTCCGATCAGCGTCAGAATCTCACCCTTTTCAAGACCGATCTCTATATTCTCAATCAGTGGCTGTTTCTGATAGCCAACGCTCATCTTCTCTGTTCTGAAATAGTACTTCATGTTATTGTTTCTCCTTACTGCGTCTTACCATGACCCATAACACCACAGGCGCTCCGAACACCGCCGTAACCGTACTGATGCTGAGCTCCGTAGGGGAAAACATTGTTCTTGCCAGAAGATCACAGAACAGACAGAACACACTTCCGCCCAAAAAGCAGGCCGGTATCATTATGATCGGCTTTGTTGTACCAAACAGATTTTTAACCAGATGTGGTACAGCGATTCCCACAAACGAAATCGGTCCTGCAAATGCAACAATACAGGCGGACAGAACACTGGACAAAATGACAAGCAGCACACGCAGCAACCGGATATTCACTCCCATATTCTGTGCATACGCCTCTCCCAGCTGATAGGCACCAAGTGGTTTTGCGAGCCGGAATATGATCATAAAAGTAATTGCAATAACCACTGACATGACAATGACATTATCCCATGTCATACCTGAAAAACTGCCCCTTGACCAATTGTGCAGATTTACAATCTGCGCATCACTTGCGAATGTTACGGCAAGCTCCGTAATGGCTGAACAGATATAGCCGATCATAACACCGCTGACCACCAGCATGGACATATTATCCACTCTGCGAGACATTAACAGTACAAATCCCATGGACAGCATCGCTCCGATAAAGGCAGCAAAAATCAGCATCCAGGAGCTGACCCTGACCGCCCTTCCCATCAAAAAAATCATTACCAGAGCAACAACCATCTTTGCCCCGGAGGAAATTCCGAGTACAAACGGTCCTGCGATCGGATTATGAAAAAATGCCTGGAGCAGATAGCCGGCAAGCGCCAGCGCTCCACCCAATACCATCGCTGCAAAGCTCCTTGGCATTCTGATATCCCATAAAATTCTTCCGTTATTGATTTGATATCCTTCCATTGATGCAATAATATCTGCAAACGAAATCTTAACTGAGCCTATACAGATATTCAGTACCACGAATAGGAGAACTCCCATTCCCAGCAGCAAAAATGCCAGCAGATATCTTATTTTTTTCCGCTGCATACGGATCCATCCTCCTACTCTAATCTGAACAGATACCTCATTTCATCTTCATTTGTTCCCACAAGCATATTGTGGATATCCTCTATCAGATAACCGGTCGACATGGATTGCTGGTACATATCATTGGTCGTACACCATACATTTCCCTCCTGTACCGCCTTAAAATCCGCTAAGACCGGACATTTCTCAAGCAATTCCGCAATCGAGCGCACCCCTCCGTCAATTGAGCTGTTATAGATCAGAAAATCTGCATCCTTTGCACCCGCATAAAATTCCTCCAGCTGCATATTCACAGTGGAGCGTTTCGACCCGGGATCTCCCAGATCTTCAAATATGTATCTGCCCCCGGCAAGCTCAATCATCTTTGGAATATAGTCCGAGCTCTGTCTGACCTGCGCCAGTCCGTTGGAAGTTATAAAAAAGAAGGCGACAGTCTTATCCGTTTTTTCCGCTGATGTCACTTGCTCCAATATCCCGGCCTGCCGTTCAAATGCCTGTTCTGCTTCCTCCTCTTTGTCGACCAGTGCCCCGAAAAACTTGATCCACTCCACTCTCCCAAGCGGATGGGATTCGTAACTGGAATATTCTATCATCACCGGAATTCCAAAATCCTCCAGCATTTCCATAACTTCCGGTGTATGCAGAATCATCATATTTTCAATCACAAGAGAACAGTTTCCGGAAACAATCATTTCATAATCCGGCTTACTGTATTTTCCCGCATACAGAATATCCCCATTTTCCATTGCTTCTCTTGCTTCTGCAACATACCAGTTTTCTGCCTTCTGTGCTGAAAACCTGATCGTATCCATCGCATCCAGTTCTCTGAATATATCCATAACGGAGGATGAAACAAGATAAATGTTCTCTATCGGTTGTTTTAAAACGAGCACATCTTCGTCCATTCCTCCGGGAACTTCCTTTCCCTCCGGAACGATCAATATCTGTGTCCCGTCACTTGTTTTCAATATTTTATAGCCACCCTCATAATAATCCACAGAAAAATTCTCTGCATATTGCAGCACGAGACTGCTCTCATACACAAGCTCCTGTGCCGCCTGCTCACTTTCCGCCCCATTTCGGGCAGTCTGCATGGAATCGGAAGAAGGACCGCCACAGCTACACAGCCAGAGCAGTCCCATCAAAAATAAACAGCTTATCGTTGTTTTCTTTTTTTCTCCCATCATTTTGTATCCTCTTATTCTACAGCTTCAAGCGTATCTGCATGAAATGTAATGGTATATTCGATTTCATGCGGTGTACTCATTGCCACCGTATCTCCGATCACTGTGATCGGCTTATCCAAAACCGGTACCGGTATCTCAAACACAGAATTTCCTTCTGTGTTGACCGGTAAATACGTTTCCCCGTCCACGATCATATAATCATAGTTCGGGCTGCTCCATATAAGTGTGGCGGTCATTTTCCCGTCAGCCACCGTAAGCTCTGCAGGAGAAGATACCGATGCCTTCCCGCTGCCGCCTTCAAATGTCAGTTCAACCGTATAATTTCCGTCTTCCGGCTCTGTGTTTCCCCCTGCCTGCGAATCCTCATTTTCTATAGGCTGTGGATTGGAAACACTTACCTTATGATCATACCATTTTCCCTTTGTTCCGATCAGCGCCAGATCAAATTCTTCATCCAACGCCGGAACCGGAATATCAAATCCATATACTTCCTCTGTATATCCGTCACTATAGGTTACGGTATCCACCGTCGGTTCAAGAAGTTCTGCATCTTCTTTTGCCGCATCTTCTGCCAGTCCATAATACAGGTTCACGATCTTCTTGGATTCCAGAGATACGTGAATGGTCATTTTCCCATTTTCTACGGTCAGCGTTCCTTTTCCGTCGCATGCCTCACTCGCATGGAACATTCCGCTGTCGGTATTAAAATCTGCCTGATATACACCATCAGGTAATACGTTTTCCTGTTTCTGATCAGATGCTGTTCCCACAGCAGGAGTCCCTGCCTCTGCAGCAGACCCCTGTTGATTATTTTTACCGGAACAGCCGGTGAACAAAGCACATGTCAGTATCAGTATACCGATTACTGCGATTCTTCTGTTTTTCATATAACTGCCATGTCTCTCACATTATCATTTACTGATTCATTGCATCTGCCGTATGTGCAACATAGAGCTGCTGGATTGCAGCAATTCTTCCAAGACCGCAGATCTGCGTATCAACACTTTCAAATTTTCCGGATGCATTGAACATGCTTAACCAGGAATCTTCATCCTCACCTGCCATATCATTATTTGCATGGTCTCCGGCAACTACCATTAAGGGACGAAGGATTACTTTGGTATAACCTGCCTGCGCAACTGCTTCAATAACGGATTCGCATGCAGTCTCTTCCGGCTCGCCTTCTACGGTTCCGATAAATACATTCTCATATCCAAGATCAGTCATCTGTGCCTGCATCTGGCTGTAAGAAACCTTTGCTGCATGGGAAGTTCCATGTCCCATAAATACAAAAGCAACTCCATCTTCAGCCGCAGCAGCAACACTGTCATAACCTGCACTCTGTACCGCCTCACTTACAAGTGCTTCTGCAACTGCCTGCTTATCTTCATTTATTACACTTGCATCAGCACCAACTTCACCAAGCAGAGGTTCTGCAACTGCTACTGTCTCAAACTGGTCACGGTAAGTCTCAACAGCTTCCATCATCTCGTCATATTCAGCCCCGTGCATTAAGTGCGTCGGCTGAATGATCAGGTTCTTAACACCATTAGCAACCGCACGGTCAAGTGCCTGCTCTACATTGTCAATGCTCTCACCGTCACGTGCCTGTACATGATTAATAATGATCTGTGCGGTAAATGCTCTTCTTACCGACCAATCCGGGTATGCTGCCTGTAAGGCATCTTCGATTCCCTTGATATCCTCGGCACGGCTGTCATTAAAGGATGTACCAAAGCTGACAACAAGGATCTCATTTTCACCGATCTCATCCTGATTACGCGGATCATCCTTGGATGCATCACCCGTATCTCTTCCAAAATAATCAGGATCTGCATTTTCACCCTCTACAAGTGCTTTCTGTTCCTCTGTCAGTGCATCCCATGCAGCTTTTGCATCTGCACACTGTTTGTCTGTTTCATCCGTTCTGCTCTGTACATAGATTGCATCGATCAGTGCGGCGACCTCATCAGCAGCCTGTTTGTCTGCATCTGCAGTTTCTTCTGCCCCATCCTGTGCTTCCTCGACTACGGTGTCGTTTGTTTCCTTCTGCTCTTTGTTGCCACATCCGGTCAGGCAAAGCGTACTCACCATGGATGCAATCAGTAATGTAACCAGTTTCTTTTTCATGTTCTCCTCTTTTCCGCAGTTCTCCTGCTTTTATTTTATATAATGGATTAAATATGTGCTTCTGCGGAAAAGAATCGTTTTCTTCTGAATAATCATTATCAGATTTTTGCACCAAAAATAAAAACCCTTTCCTTGTTACAGGTAAAGGGTTTGTACACAAAATAAATCTGCGGATCCGTATTTTTACTGCAAACTACAGATTCTGCAAATGATAACGTACAACCTTTTTACTCGTGGTTTGAAACTATCGTTTCCGTACAACAATCAGGCAGGTCTCCCGGCTTAAAGATCATTGCATCCACCGTCTTCCCGGTCTCCCAGTGACATATTGGTTTCTGCTCCCTAATTACGGTGACGAGTTCGTACAGGATTTACACCTGTTTCCCTTTTCACCGGAGCCAGCCCTTGTTACCATGGCTGCTCCGACACCTGACTGTTACATATTCAATTCGACCTAATATAACATATTTTTACAATAAACTCAACCTTTTATTCAAAATAGAAATTTAAGTGCAACCTTTATAATGTATTTAGACGGTGAGGAAAGCACCGAGAAAGTTCAAACAACAATTTCCCAATGTTGGGAAAACAGGAGAAAGGGAGAAAAAAAATGAAAAAAACAGTAAAAGTTGAAGTTGGTATTGTTGTATCACGCACAGTATTAACAGGAGTTACCCTGCAAGATGTCAATGTTATATCTTATGGCGAGGTTGAGGGTATTACTTATGAAACAGACACCATTCCTATAATGGTTTTGCATCATGGAGACGGTTCAAAATCTAGCTTCTGTTGTGAAGATGTTGCGTATATGCTTTTTGGTTAAAGGGGGATTGAAAACATGTTGGAAACAGTGAGATTGATGGTTAGTTATGATGACTGGAATGATGTTGAGCATTATCGAAAATTTGAAGTAATTGAAAAATTGCCGGGAGTTGGCGATTATTGGCACGGCACGGGTATGGAAGTAATACGCGTCCGTCCTTTTAGGTTAGATATTGCCGCATCAAGTAAGTACAGCGCTTATGCGGTCGAGTATATCAATATCGACTGCGAAGATGAAAAAGATGACCCTTTTATTGACTATGTAGCAATTAAATATTAAGTGTTTTTAGAATAGGGAGAAAAAGACATGGAAAAGAAAACGACAAAAACCACAGTAACCAAGGCAACCAAGACCACAGCGACCAAGGCAAGCGCAGGCAAGGCAAAAAAAGCCATAGACCCGAAAAATAAACCCACGCTTCCGGCAAAAAAGCCGGAAGCAGTAACAACGAAACAGGACACGGAAAAGAATCTCAACGCACCTGCAACCTTTTCCGAGAGTGACGTAGCAAGGTATGACAGTCTTGTATCCTCTTTGAAAGATTCATGGGGCGCAGTGCAAAAAGCCACCATGAAAACCGCGTTCGTGCTGTTTGAGGTCTATAACTCCGGTTTGTACCGTATTGACGGTTACAAGAACATCTATGAGTTCGGGCTTGATATGTTCGGACAGAGCAAAAGCACCGTGAATCGTCTGATTAACATTGTTGACAGGTTCGGTAAACAGATTGCAAACGGAAAGCCCGTTGAGGAAATCGACTCGAAGTATAGCGGATATTCGCAGAGCCAGCTTGAAGTGATGTTGGGTCATACGGATGACGAACTAAAGTTAATTAAGCCGGAAATGTCAGTTCGTGAAATTAAGAAAGCACTCAAAGAGGACAAGCCAACAGAGGAAAAAGCAAAAGAATCCGCTACGGATGCAAAGGCGTCCGGCAGTGATGAGACAGACGCAGCCGAACCAATCAAGACGGAAAAAGGCTTGTTGATATGGGAGTTTTCCAAGCCCGAGGAATGGGATACAATTCTTGATTCCAAAGACCAGACGGAATATCAGTTGATGTTATCCGCAATCAGAAAGTGCCTTGCGAAAGGTCATAAGGTGCGTATCCTTGATGTGTTCGAGGTCGTAGAGTAAAGATTATGCCCTGCCCCCTGTGTGGGGCAGGAAACAATAAAACATTCCCAACGTTGGGAAAAATCAAAGGCACGCGGAAAGCGTGCAGAAAGCAGGTAAAAAATGGATTCAAACAAAGAACTGTTAAATTTTAACATGGATGATGCGCAAGAGTTAGTAAACGCATATGTAGCTTGCGGTAAATATGTCGAAGCGTGCCGCCTTTTAACTGTAATGAAAGAGAAAACGCTCTATGATATTAATGTTTTTTCTGATGATGAAAAATGTTCGCTTATTACAGCCATCCTTATTGATTTTCTTCGGGATTCTTTTGTCCCCGATATTGATAAACAGCTTGCGGATATCCGCAGGAAAATCCGTTCGGGTATGTAACCAAGGTGCAAAGGCTCAAGCCTTTACATATAACAACACTTTCCCAACATTGGGAAAATCACACAGGCGCGCAGAGGACGCGTAGAAAGAGGAAAAAAATGAAAGTTGAAAACAGTTTAGTAGCAACCTGCTACAAGGTAAAAAAGAACGTTATGGAATCAAAAAAGCCCGGTGAACCCGGTATTGAGTGGTATCAGATTATCATTGACCAGAACGACAACGTGGGCACGCTCACCTGCTCCAAAGACGTATATGACCATGTGGAACGCGGTGAACTGTACGAATTTTCCGCCCAGTATGATGAAGAAACAAAGAAATACAAGGTAACCGGCATTATTCGCAAGGTAAAGGATAAGCAGGATACTAATCCGTTTGGCGAAACTGTTCCGACAGCAAAGCCCAGTAAATAAGCGTGCTACTTGGGGCGGTTGACTGTCAGACCGAGCCGCCGCCCCACTTGTTTTTTTCTCCCCCTGCCGTGTCGGTACGCAATATCTCCGGCACGGCAACCCTGCTAGGTGGCGCGCCCGTAGTAGCCCACCCATGTGCGCACGACGCGCACATACCAAAAGGAACAAACTTGCGTTACTCTCCCTTGCGTTAGTCAGAGTGAACACGACGTTCACTCGTTCCCCGCGGTCGGCGATTAAGACGCTACTACTTTACAATCGCGCTTAACCACCATAGATACTTGGAGCGTTGAAAAACTGCACTTGTGCAGTAGGAAATAGTGGGTTCGATTCCCACCGCCCCATTTTCCCAACGTTGGGAAAAATATATCTCATTCCGGAAAAATGATATACAAACACAAACAAAAAAAGAAAGGTTAAAAAGGTGAAAAATATGCCTAATTTTGGAATTGCACTTGAAACGGGTGCCGGAGCAGATGTATCTGCATCTAACATTCTCGATATGGTTCAGAGTGGACTGGAAGTAGCAGGAAAGGTGATTTCCTACACTTGGAATATTGTAGTAGGCAACCCGATCTTGGCAGTAGGTGTAACATTCGGTTTAATAACTGCCGGAGTAGGTATCTTTGCCGCAATTAAAAACGGAATGGCTCACTAATAAAGGAGCGCAATCATGAGTGCTATCGTGCTTTTTCAACAGATTTTAAGCCTTTTCGATATGGTAGCCGGAGCAGTGATTAGCAATCCGCTTTTCTCAACGCTTCTCTACATCCTTTTGATTGGTGTAGGTCTTGCTGTCTTTATGTATCTAAAGGCGGTTGTAGCACGGTAGCACCAATCATGAAAGAAAAGGAGAAAATCATGTATTTGGTCTTTATCATGACATTGTACT